>FWPV01000588.1_pt1 | contig 113996 bp, 112 predicted proteins | sample 2228371 | NCBI WGS metagenome assembly FWPV01 (sample SAMEA103939776, study PRJEB20133) | metagenome | reverse complement strand
CTTCCCCCAGACCCCCCTCCTTTTTGCCCGTTTGCTTACGGGCTTTGCCCGATTTTTTGACGGACAGGCTACAAATCAAAAAGGGTGGCGGGTGGGTTTAGAATTATTTTTCAGGCTTCTTCATTATAAACAAATACTTAAAACCTCTCAAATAAAAATTAAACTGCCTCGCTCTGTTATGCCAAACTCCAGTGTTTGATGTTTGATTATGACGAGTTAGACAAATTATGTCCATTGGCTCAAAATATTTTTCTAATCTTTGCCACATTAAAAATCCAACCGCTGTAAATCTCTTTTTAATCCATTGATCGGCAATTACCCAACCCATAACTTTTCCGGGCTTCAAAATTCTTGCTATTTCCGAAGCAGTTTTTTCTAACTCGTCATAAAATTCTGTTTTCTCGCAGGAAATCTTGCCGATACATTTTTCATCGTCGGAATATTTTATGTTATCCGAATATGGTGAATCAATAAAAACAAAATCAACGGAATTATCCTCAAGCGGGATTTTCCGAGAATCGTTTTTGATAACATCGGGACGGACAACATTCAAATCGTAGCCGATTACTTTTCGGTTTAATTCTTTTGCAACATCTATCGTTGTCCCGCTTCCACACATCGGATCAACAACTAAATCGCCTTCTTTTGTGTATCTTTGTAGTAAATTCCAAATGACAAACGCCGGCGTTACGCCGTTGTATTTATTATTTCCGTGGGGCTTATCGCCATAGTTTTGTCTCGGAAAATCCCAAAGTGTCGTTGATTCAATTTGCATAATTTAGTTAAAAATTGCTTGAATTTTGTCTTTTAAATTTTTAGACAATACAAAACTATCATCTGAAACATGTTTTAGAGCAAAATAAGGTTTATTTTTATTGGAATCATCAGTGATGCCGATTTCTTCTTCTATATCATTTTCAAAAATAACAGATTTACCAAAATTGCTATCAATCGCACTTTCTATTTCTTGTGATGATTTATTCGCGGTGTTTATTGCGTCAGCGTCTTTTGTAGTTTGATTGTCTTTATCATAAACCGCGATATAAGGTAATTTAAATTTATTTAACAGGTGAACATAAATTTTAATATTGTCTTTACCGCCACAATCTATCAAGGTATATTCGTATTTAAAAATAGATAATTTCTTTGCTAAATAATGAATAATAGTTTTATCGGTAGGACCTTCAACTAAAATGATTCTTTCGGCAAAAAACAATTCTCCTCTATCAGGATTTATCCAGTAGGACATGTTGAAATTCTTTTTGTCATCAGCGAGAGTAAACAAATCTTCCGTGCATTGTAAAATTTTACTTCCTTCGTTCACATCAGTTTTATAAACCTTGCAAATAGATTTATACATTTCAAGGTCAATAAAAGAGCTTGAATGGGTAGATAATAAAACTTGATTATTAACTTGTGAAAGTTCCTTGAGGGAATAAAATAATTCTCTTTGTGCCTGAGGATGTAAATACAATTCAGGCTCTTCAAATATAAAGTAATTTGATTCGGACGCTTTTCTAGTTGATTTTTCCTCGCCCGACTGTTCTTCTTTTTGTTTTATTTCTTTAGAAATATTAGCCCATGCCTTTATTAAGGCAAAGATTAAAGCCCTTTGTAGTCCGTGCCCTTTTCTAATCACATCTGTAGGCACGCCGTCATCAACCCATACTGAGGTGCCAACCTTCAAAACTTCGTCTATGTCTGGGGGCGTTATTTCAATATTGATTGTTGTATGCCATTTTTTTAGTTCATCTTCAATTATTTTTTCAAGTTGAGTTATTTGTTCGGGTCTGTTTTCATTTAACGAACCGTCGGAAATATTTTTATTTAAAGTCTGCGTTAATTCTGTTATTTTCTTTTTGGCGTCAATATACTGCTGATTACTTGAGGACATTTCGTTAATGACATTTGATAGTAGTTGATTGAAAATAGATTTCCCTTTTACATTAAATTCTTCTGTCGCATTTTTAACCGCAGGAATAAAGAAAATATTTCCAAAAATTCCCTGTGCTACAGATTTTAATCCTAAAAAATTTGTAGTTTCTAAATCATACTGAAAAGAAAGAATTGATCTATTGTTTTGTATGTATTTTTCCTGAGCTTCTTTTACAATCTCTTTTGTTATTCTGCCAGTAGTAGGTACTAAATCTTTTAGCGGCGTAGAATTTATTTTATCTCTCGTTGTAAAATCGCTTATTTTTTCTTCTTTTAAATAGTCTTCTTGCGGTATTTCACAATATCCATGATATTCAAAATTACATCCTTTTGTAATTTGTTTTTTAACTTTGATATGATTTTCTGCAGTTAGATATTTTTGGAATTGTGCTTTATCATGTTCATCAAGATCTTTAAATTCAACTTCTACAAATAAATCTTCGCTGCCTTTCTTAAAATCTAATTCAGAGCAACTTGTTTCGCCGAAGAAAAATAATAAAGCAGATAAAATGTTTGACTTGCCATGATTATTTTGTCCTATAAAAATCATTATATCCTCAAAATCAATGTCCAAGTCTTTTATAGAACGCCAGTTGTGAATTTTTACATGGCAAATTTTCATAAACCTACTTCAAAAGTTTTTTCAAATCATCAATAAATTTATCAAACATTTTTACTTTGTCACTTTCTTCAATGTCCGTTTCGCTCAAAACATAACTACCGTCTGTGTCCACCTCAACAATCGCTCGCCCTTTTTTCGCTGGCGTTTTAATAGTCAGTGTTCCGTCTTCGTCCGGTGTTACGAAATAAACTTTGATGTGCTTTGTCGCCTCATCTGAAGCAAGTTTGATTTTCCAATAGCCCGTCTGAGCAATTCTTTCTCGCAAAGTAACCTTGCTTGATAAAACGGCAACGACTTTGCTCGTTTTCGGGTCATAAATAATCAAATCAACATCGGGCAAATGCGAACCAAACTCGCCATAATCAACAATTAAATTTCTTTTTACCAAACTTAATTCTTTTGATAAATTCGTGCCGTTTGTTCGCTCTAAACTATTCCCATTTACCACTTGCAACCCCAAAGCTCTAACCTCGTCGGTAATAATATACTCAATCAATTTTTCAAGATTTTTGCCTTTGAAAGCGCGCCAAGATTGCTCATGGTCGTTGCCATAAAAATCTTTTTTATGCTGTTCTTTTGCTTCCTTCAAAACATTTGAAATATGGCGATATGCTTGCATGCCGTATTTTTTCTTTTTTGTTTCGTAAATTTTGATGAGGTCGTTTATTGTCATAGTTTTATTTTTCCATTATTAAAATATATTCTGTTGGATAAGCAGATACTTTATTTTTATCGCTTATTCTTGCAAACTTACCTGTTTTTTCGTCTCTAACAGATGGTAAATTTTTTGACGGGATTTCCCTTTTGATAATATCGGCAATTTTTAATCCCAAATTTTGTAATTGTTCGGCAAAAACTTCGGCGTTTAATATCTCAACACCTTTTAAGCTGGTATTGCCGATGACAATGCAAGTTTTACCGGCTTTTTTTAACATTCTTTTCATTTCAACAAAAACTTGATTCATTTCGCTAAAATAAGTTGAAACTTCCTCGGCGGTTTTTTTATCTTTTTTTAGTAATTCATTTCTTATTTTTTCGGCAAGCTCGCTATTCAAAATCAAATCTTTTTTATTGTGATAAGAAGTGCCGATAAACCTTTTGCGAAAATCGCTTAAATCCTTTGTGTATTCTAACCACAAAGCCGTTAATTGATGTAGGTCGGCATATTCATAAGAGGTAACATAAGGTGGCGAAGTAACAATCAAACTAACGGAGTTATCTTTAGCGGGAATCGTCCGCGCGTCCATGCAATAAACCTGACTTGGTATATTTAGATGATTTTTTTCTTTTAATAATTCATAAAATCTGGCGTTACCTCTCATCATCATCTTTATCTGTTTGTAAAAAGTCGGTATCGGATCAGAAGGTTTTTTATTTAGGTCCCTTGTCGGCTTATTGCTTTTTTGCAACCAAATTGAACAATTTTTCAAAATATTAGAAAATCCGCAATAGAAAAAATCTCTTATATCTTGATCTTTCAATTTTGAAATTTCAGCAAAGATAAATGCGAGCCTTCTTTTTTCTTCGGGCTTGAACCAATAATCAATTCTTTCATGTTCGGGTGCTTTTACCTTTGTATCTTTGCTGTATGTATCCAGTTTTGCTTTCAGAATAGCAAATGCTTTTTCAATTTTCTGTGGGTCAATCGGAGTAATTTTTGCTTTCGTAATCAAAACGGCTACAGGGTTTATATCAACCCCAACAGAAGGCCGCCCCATAATTTTTGATTCAACAAGTGTTGTCCCACAACCGCCGAAAGGATCAACGATTAAATCACCTTCATTGGTATATTTTTCAACCAAACGAGAAACAATTTGAGGAATAAATTTTGCAGGATATCGGTGGTATCCGTGAGTAATATAAGCCGTGTCTTTTCTGGTTTTGTCAGAAAAAGACCACGAGTAATCAATTTTTGTTTTTGAAAATAATGTTGCTACTTGGCTCATATTATTTTTTGATTAAATCATCAACCTTAACATCTAACGCATTCGCTATTTTTGCCAATGTTTCAATGGTCGGGTTTTGGATTGTTCCCGATTCAATTTTAATAATAGTGTTGTAGGCGACATCAGCCATTTTTGACAACCTATCCTGCGAAACACCCTTTTTATTTCGGGCTTTTTTTATGTTTTCCGCTATTGTTGATATTTCGTTTGACTTGCTTGCCATAGAATAGTATGATTGTTATAAGGTTATGTTTTGGGATTAAGTCCTCATCATTACTACAATGATACTAAATTATAAAAAGATTGGCAAGCAAAATTATCAAGGGAGTTCCTTATTGTCGCCCGCGCAATGGGCGGGTGGGGCAAGGGCGACTATTGAATTTTATAATAGCCTGTCCGTCAAAAAATCGGGCAAAGCCCGTAAGCAAACGGGCAAAAAGGAGGGGGGTCTGGGGGAAGGAATTTTTGCCCGTTTGCTCTGCCCCGCGAAGCGGGGCTGGGGGTGGGAAAGCGTTTCCGCAATTCCTACGTTAGCAGGAAGGCAAAACAGAAAAATTTTCGTTTCCTTAATTGAAAAAAATTTTGGGGGCGCGCGAATAAAAAAATGTAAAGAAAATTTTTCTGTTTTGTCCGCCGTCAGGCGGGCGGAAACGCTGGGCGGGAATCAATCCGCAAAATCCTCTGGATTTTGCTCAAAATGGGTTCGGATTTCGTCCAACAAACACCACCAAATTGAATTAGCCGCCTCGCGAGGAACAGCATTGATGGGGGACGAATTATTTATCTCGTTGATACCGGAAAAATTCAGTTGCTAAAATTCCCGACATTTTGGTTTGAAGCGACACCACAAGGAAAATTTATGCTCTCGGTCGCCTTCGGACAAGCAAAATATTACACCGACAATTTAAGAGAAAACATTTTGCGGGGGATACGGCAGAAAATCAGGCGTGGCGAACTTTCGGCAAAAGCCCCACTTGGATATTTCAACGAACCAAGATTAAGAACAATAGAACCTGACCCAAAAACTTTTCATAAAGTTAAAAAGTGTTTAGAGGCTTTTGCCACCGGAAATTATACTTTATCCCAAATCCGGGACAAAATGTTTTCTCTAGGATTGGTTGGCCCAAAAAGCGGGAAGAAAATGTCTTTGTCATCGGTTGAACATATTTTGAAAAATCCATTTTACTACGGACATTTTCTTTACCGCGGCGAGCTTCATCAAGGAAGCCACAAGCCAATGATTTCAAAGAAACTTTTTGACAAGATACAAGAGGCGTTGAAAGACAACGGCAAGCCCCGCAAAAAGCCGAAGGTCAAAAATTTTCCATTTTTGGGTTTTGCCAAATGCGGGGAGTGCGGCTACGCCATTACCGCTGAAAAACAAGTTAAGAAAAGCGGGCTGGAATTTGTCTACTATCACTGCACCTACAAAAGCAAAACTCAAAAATGCTCTCAACGCAGCTTTTTGCGGGAGGAAAAACTTGCCGAGCAGATAAAAGAACAATGTCAAAAAGTTTCTTTGCCTGATGTTTGGCGGAATAGATTCTTGGGAAAACTTAAAGAATGGGAAAACGAAAACCGCCAAACATCAGATCTTTTCGCTCAGAATCTCAACAAGAAAATTGACGAACTCAAAACAAAAATAAGCCGGCTAACCGACGCTTATCTTGAAGACGCTTTTGAGCTCGCCGAATTTCAGCAAAAGAAAAACGCCCTGACGAGCGAAAAGAAAACTTTGGAGGAAAAATTATCCGATTTTGAGCGAAAAGGCAATCATTGGCTTGAACTCACCCGGAATTGGATAATTGAAGCCAACCAAGCCAAAAATCTCGCTTTGCAAGAAAATTTTTCAGAGATGAAAAATTTTCTTAAAAAAATCGGCTTGAACCGCCAAATCATCCAGCAAAAACTTTCAATTGATTTCAAAAAACCTAGGAATTTTCTCACAAAACTGCCCGCCGAAGCGAGGGGCGAAGCCCCGAGCGAGGCGGCTAATTCAATATGGTGAACCGTATGGGAATCGAACCCGTCCAGTTAGAATGGCAAGTCTAACAGGGTCGCCAAACCCAGGACGGCCCACGGCCCATCTGGCGACAATTTACCCTCGGCTACTAAACCTGGCAAGACCTTGACTTCTAGCCTTGATGGACTTTGTTGTCATGACGATATAAAATCAGATAGTTTTTGACACAACCCAAACAATAAAATAGACTACTCTTAATGCCCGAGCAAAAGAACCTGAAAAACTTATTCAATCCAAAATCCGTGGCCGTAGTGGGGGCGTCGGGGGAACCCAATAAAATCGGCGCCATCGCGCTCAAAAACATTATTAGCTCCGGGTTTAGGGGACAGATTTATCCCGTCAACCCAAAGTATCAAACATTAAAGAATCTGCCTTGTTACAAAAACCTGGCCGATCTGCCGGAATCTCCGGATTTAGCAATCTTAGCGGTACCAGCGTCCAATGTGATTCAGGTGCTTGACGACTGCAAACAGAAAGGGGTTAAAAATGTTGTGGTTTTTGCCGCAGGGTATAAAGAAATAGGCCCGGAAGGCGAAGTGTTAGAAAAAGAACTAGTTAAAACAGTCAAGGACACGGATATAAACCTGCTAGGACCAAACTGTCTGGGCTTTGTGAATAATCTAACACCCATTAACGCAACCTTTGGGCAACCGCCTAAAAAAATCGGCAATCTAAGGTTTATAACCCAATCCGGAGCAATAGCTACAAGCCTGTTTGACTGGTGCGAGCAAAACGAGCTTGGAATTTTTAGCGTCGTCACATTGGGTAATAAAGCGACGCTAAACGAAAACGATATTCTGGAATACGCGCTTACAGAAACCCAAGATCTTGCGTCCATAGAGCGCCAGGGACTTTCTGATTTAAATCCCATAGGGCTTTATCTAGAGGCTATATCGGACGGGCCTAAGTTTTTACAGCTTGCCAAACAATTTTGTCGCGCAAACCCAATGCTCTTGCTCAAGCCGGGTAAAACTCAATCCGCCGCAAAAGCAATGAGTTCTCATACCGGCGCCATAGCCCAAGAGGATGATATTTTGCAGGCCTTAGTCGAGCAAGCCGGAATTATAAGGTGCCGGACTTTGCAGGAATTTTTTGACTTTGCTAAAGCCTTTTCTTGGGAAAACCTCCCGGCGGGACCAAAGGTTGGTGTGGTGTCAAACGCAGGCGGCCCGGCTGTTGTCAGCGCGGACGCCATAGACCTTGCCGGCCTAAAACTTCCACAGCTTGATGAGAACACAAAAAAGAAACTAAGCGAGGTGTTGCCCAGGGCGGCCAGCCTTATTAATCCTGTGGATGTGTTGGGCGACGCTTTGGCGGACAGATACGCCCAAGCAATGGAAATTTTGCTTCAAGAGCCAGAGGTCGACTCACTGCTAGTTCTTCTAACCCCGCAAGTCATGACCCAGATTGAAAAAACGGCATGGGTTATTGGAGAAATGGGCAAAAAGCACCAAAAACCGATTTTTTGCTCTTTTATCGGCGGAAGCTCGGTGGCCTACGGGGAGAGCATCTTGAATAAGTATAAAATTCCGTCGTTTGACTACCCGGAAGAAGCCATTTCCGCAATTTCCGCCATGTGGAAATACGCCCAAGCCCGCGCCAAATTACTTACAGAAAAGACTTCAACTCCAACCCTAAGTCGACCTGAGAAGTCCTATCCGGAAGCAATGAAAGTTCTGCAAAACGCAGTCAAAAATAAAGAGTCGGCCCTTAATAACCTAGACTCTAGCACTCTGGTGACCGACGCGGGTATCCCTACCCCGCCCACCACGGCGCCCGCGACACTGCAAGAAGCCTTAGCATTTGCGGACAAAAACGGCTATCCCGTAGTTCTAAAATTATCATCTCCAAAACTTCTGCATAAACGCGAGGTTGGGGGCATTATTTTGGGCATTACAACCACCCAACAGTTGACCGAAGCCTGGGAGCATCTTACGCGCCGAGCAAGCGAATTACCGCCGGAATTAAGACAGGGCGTGGGAGTTCAAATCCAAAAAGATGTGTCGAGAGGGGTGGAGCTAATTGTGGGCGTCAAACAAGATTCCACTTTTGGCGGTGTGCTTCTTTTTGGCGCCGGAGGCATGTTTGCGGAGTTAATCGCAGACAAAAATCTGCATCTTCTGCCCATTACGCTGGAAGAAGCAAAGGCATTGGTTGAAAAGTCCAAAGTCTACAGGATATTGAAGGGTAGAAATCAAGAACCTCCTTATGCTTTAGACAAATTGTATGAGCTTATCGCCAACCTTGCGCAACTGGCGCAGAGTCTGCCAGAGATTAAAGAGGTGGAAATCAACCCCGTGATAATAGACCTTAATCATGTTTGGGCGGTAGATACAAAAGTTCTCTTGGCCGAAGACAAAACACTGCACTTACCCATATCTACCTTTAAACTAGCCGGGTGCTTAAATCATAAACTGCTAGCAAGCAAGTTTAACCAGTACGACTTTGAAAGTGAGCAACCTCTAAAGCTTGCGCCCGGTCAGTACATAAATGTCAGAGTCGCGCCAAACACTATAAGGGCGTATTCGGTGGCCACCCAACCCGACCCAACCCACTTTAGCCTTTTGGTAGACACAAGACCGGGAGGGCTAGGTTCGCAATTTTTTGAAAATCTCAAACCCGGGGATGTAATAACCTACATGGGTCCTTTTGGACAGTTTGTCTTTGAGCCCGGGGATGGCGCGCAAGATCTGTTATTTTTAGCCACAGGTTCGGGCATAAGCGCCATAAGATGCATGATTGAAGCGGCTTTGTTTAAACATAAAATAACAAAACCCATTAGACTTTATTACGGACTCACCCACGAAGGAGAAATCTTTTGGCAGGACTACTGGGAAGGCTTGCAAGACAAATATCCAAATTTCTCCTACCAAATATGCCTATGCAACCCGCAAGGCAAATGGGAAGGACCCACCGGCTTTATAACCAAACTTATTGAACAGGACTATCCAGACGCCAGCAGATGTAGCGCGTATATGTGCGGTCATAAAAACATGCTTGAAGACTCAATTAAGCTCCTGACTCGCCTAGGCTGTCCAAAAGAAAGAATTTATTACGAAAGATTTGCGTAGTCATGTCCGCTAAAGTTTTCTCCATAAAAATAGGTGGCGAGGCTGGCCAAGGCATCAAATCCGTGGGGCTAATGCTGGCAAAATACGCCATGCGGACAGGCTTAAATGTATACGACTATATCGAGTACCCGTCGCTAATTAGGGGCGGACACAATGTGATGCAGGTTAATATTTCCCCCGAACCGGTTACAGGCGCGTACCAGAAATGCGACTTGCTGGTGGCGCTGAACCAAGACACAATTACTAAACACTATCAGGAACTAACCGATGGCGCGGGACTAATTTTTGACGCGGACAAAAGGTACGACTTGTCTAAAGTCGGCAGGACTGTCACCTTGTACCCTGTGCCACTAGCCAAACTGGCAAGAGAAGCCGGAGGCGCGGAACTGCTAAGTAACACGACGGCTTTAGGAACGGTCGTCGGGCTGTTGGGCGGAGATCTTAAAGGGCTGATCAACCTAGTTGACGAAAGTTTTGGCCATAAAGGGGGAGAGATCCAAAAGTCAAACACTAAAGCCTTACAGCTTGGCTACGATTACGCTACCCAAAACTTTGCCAAAGCGATCAGGCCTATTTTAACCTCGTCTGAAAGCACCGCATCCGTAGTTCCGCAAATACTAGTCAACGGCAACGAGGCTTGCGCTTTAGGCGCAATTTCCGGCGGACTTGATTTTGCCGCTATCTACCCCATGTCGCCCATTTCCGGCATTTTGGCAGTTTTAGCCGCCAATCAGGAAAAATACGGTTACATTTACAAACAGCCGGAGGACGAGATTTCTGCCATAAATATGGCTATTGGCGCCGCTTTTGGCGGAGCGCGGGCGCTAACGGCTACATCGGGCGGGGGCTTTTGCTTGATGACGGAAAGCTACGGTCTTGCCGGCATGACGGAAACACCCGTTGTAATTGTTGACGGCATGCGCGGAGGGCCAGCAACGGGTTTGCCCACCTGGAGCGAGCAGGGCGACTTGCGGATGGTTTTGCATGCGCACCAAGGCGACTTCCCCAGAATCGCGCTGGCGCCCGGAGATGCCAAGGAAACTTTTGAGCTAACCATGCAGGCGCTAAACCTTGCGGAAATATACCAAACGCCGGTTGTTATTTTGCTGGACAAAAATATCTGCGACAACGATCAAAACTTTGCCCGGTTCGACACCTTAGGCTACCAGATCAGCCGGGGCAAGCTGTTTGATAAAGCCGATCCGAACTACAAAAGGTACCAACTTGAACCAGATGGCATTTCCCCCCGCGCGCTTGCGGGTTCTGGCAACTTTTTTGTCGCCAACTCCGACGAACACGATGAATATGGCCTATCCACGGAAGAAATCAACACGCGCGTTTGCCAGGTCGATAAAAGAATGGCTAAACTGGAAACCTGCCTAAAAAACCACGCCCAAGGCCCCCGACTCTACGGTCCAAAAGAGGCGGAATTAACACTGATCGCGTGGGGTGGCGCAAAAGGCCCCATTCTGCAAGCGTTAAAGGAATTGCCAAATGTTAACTTTTTGCATGTGACTTGGCTAAATCCGTTCCCGGCAAGCCAGCTCATAACCGCCTTAAAAAAGTCCAAAAAAATCCTAAACATAGAAAACAATTACACGGCGCAGTTGGGCGGGCTGATAAAAGAAAAAACGGGAATTGAAATAAATGACAATCTTCTAAAGTACGATGGACGGCCTTTCTTTGTGGAAGAGCTGGTTGCGGAGATAAAAAGGAGGCTGGCATGACTTTGGACGAATTAAAAACTACTTGTTCTCCAACTTGGTGCCCCGGATGCGGTAACTTTACCATATGGGCAGCTTTTAAAAATGCCGCGGTGGAGAAAGGCTGGGACAACGCCAACACGGCTCTTGTTGCCGGAATTGGTTGCCATGGACATATTACAAGCTTTACCAAAATCACCTCGTTTGAAGGACTGCATGGCAGGGCTTTACCGGTGGCTTGCGGACTTAAACTTTTTAGGCCCGATCTTAATGTCTTTGTGTTTATGGGCGACGGTGATTGCTTTGGCGAAGGCGGAAACCACTTTATACACAGCGCCAGAAGAAACGACGACATAACCGTCATACTTCATAACAACGGACTTTATGCCTTAACAACGGGCCAAACCTCCCCCCTATCCCCGCACGGCTTCAAAACCAAATCCACCCCCGCCGGCAACCCCGATGAACCTATAAACCCATTGGCGCTCGCCATAACCGCCGGCGCCACTTTTGTAGCTAGGGTTTACTCCGGCAATATTCCCATGCTTACCCAAACTATTATTGAAGCAAATAGCCATCAGGGCTTTTCTTTTATAGATGTCCTCCAGCCTTGTGTTACCTTTAATAAAGAATTTACCCACCAGTTTTTCCAACAGAACACATATACGCTTCCTGCTTCTTATGACCCCACAAACAAGCTACTCGCTTATGAAAAAGCTCACGAATTCGGCCTTAAACAAATACCGGTGGGTATTTTTTACAAAGCCCCCAAACCCACACCAAAGAATCAACCCTCTCCCAAAGCCCATATAGGAGATAATCACCAAGGACAAGATCATCCGGATCTCTCACATCTCTTTGACTCTTACAGTTAACATAAGTTCATCCAAACCCATATTGCTTCACTTGTCCGCGTTACTCGTGTAAATTTAGTTCATGAACGATCAACAACAAGATAAAACAGTTCAAGTTGGTAAGTATCAAATTAAAGTCGTGCGGGATTTGTGCATAGGCGCGGCGTCCTGCATTGCCGTGTCGCCAGATACTTTTGCTTTGGACGACCAAAATAAAGCGGTGGTAAAGGGCGAATCGCAGGATGTGCCAGAAAATATTTTAGTCGCCGCCCAATCCTGTCCAACATCGGCTATAATAGTTACCGACACCGAAACTGGCCAGCAAGTTTGGCCCGCCTGATTTTGCCCTCTTAGATAGAGCAACAAGGGCAGTATAGCGGACGCCCTTCCGCGCTGAGTTTCTGGAGTGTGACATGAGGACCCTTGAGTTCACATCGAAAGTTAGGGACTAAAAGGCCTACCTACAAAGATAGGAAAAGGATTTGCTTTCCCCTTCCCTCTCGTCAAACTTTTTTTGCTCTTTCTGCATTTGTTTGTGTATGTCGTAGTATATGTCTTGTATCCTTTTCTCTGCCTCTGCCCTCGTAGTGTAATATGCCATATTGTTATATTCCTCCACCAGTTTTTTAGCGTATTTAACAACTATTTCGTAATGCTGTCTTTCATGCGATTCCACGGCATTCTTAAAAGCCCGCCAGTCACTTTTTGTACCCTCACTAGCGCCTCCGCTTGACTCCCATTTAGGCAACATAATTTTTGCGTCCACAATAACCTTGTATGGCCCTATGGTGAATCCTTTGCTGTTTTGTATTGTGCTTGCCTCATAGTAAAGCTGGTAATTTACATAAGCTAGCGTCCTACCCATGTTATGCTCCTTTTGCCACTCAAAAACAGATCTACACAAATCATCTCTGGTTCTTCCCCTTACCATGTAATTTTCATACTTTAAGTTAAGGATGGGTTCTTTTGAATAACCATGTTCAAGCTCCCTATAGATTTGTTGCTCCGATGTTTCATCCTCCCTCACCGAACCGGCGTCAAGATTAGAAAAACCACTATAAGAAGTTGCGGTAGCGGAACTGTCCTGTGCGTCTGTCAAAAAAGTCGAGTCGAACTTCTTATTCCTAATGCTATCTACAACAAAGATAGTTAACACAAATAAAAGGTAAAAGAATACCAAAAGCAAAATCACTGACCGCCTTTTAATGTTTGGGCGCCTTTTAAGGTTATACGCGGTATCCGCGATTACAAGTACGACAAAACTAATTACCCCCAGAAACACATCCCCCAGTACAATTAGCCCAAGAATTAAACTGCCCATTTCATCGGTCTCAATTTCCAACCTAATTGTTGGGTATGTAGAAAGCGGAACAAAGGCAACCAGCGTTACCAACCAAACGATAAGAGCGATTTTTCTAATTTTCTCCATTTTTAGCTATTTTAGCCTATGCGAATCAAGAATTTAATGTCGGGGGATTGAAACACTTTGCCACCTGTGCGAATATAGTAAGACTAGCATCAGTAACGCGTTGTTTTTATGATAAACAAAGATATTGGAATAAAATACGCTTTTCTTGCCGCAATTGTGTCCGGCGTTTCGGTCTTTGTAAACAAATTCGCGGTAGCCTCCTTGGAAAATCCCGTACTTTTGCCCGCAGTAAAAAACTCTTTGGTGGGAGCTCTGCTTATTGGACTTGTTATTTCCAGCGAAAAATGGCGAGAATTGAGATCGTTGACCAAAAGGCAAATCGCGCAACTGGTAGTGATTAGCGCTATCGGGGGATTTTTACCGTTTTATCTATTTTTTATGGGACTTGCCCAAATTCCCGCCATCAACGCCAACTTGATTCACAAAACTCTGGTGATCTGGGTGGCGATCTTGGCCGTACCTTTGCTTAAAGAAAAAGTGTCTAAAATTGCGGGACTGGCGGTTTTGCTCCTGTTTGCCGGAAATCTTCCGCTGGGAGGTTTTAAAGGCTTCACTTACTCCGCTGGCGAAATTATGGTTTTTGGAGCGACGCTCTTGTGGGCGTTAGAAACTGTTTTGGTCAAAAAAGCCCTTGCTGGTGTAGACCCCACTCTAGCGGCCATATCAAGAATGGGCGCAGGTTCGTTGCTCTTGCTCGCTTCTGTGGCTATTACTAATCCCGCAAGTTTAGGCAATATTTTTAGCATGTCCACTAACCAATGGTTTTGGATTATTCTAACTACGGTATTTCTTTTTGGATATGTCAACCTTTGGTACCGCGCGTTAAAGTTTGCTCCCGCGGTAAGCGTCTCTGCCGTTTTAGTTTCCGCAACTTTAATAACCAACATTCTTTCCGCGATTTTTGTCACACACACACTAAGTTTGCAGCTAGTTGCTCAAGGGTTGGCAATTATTTTAGGATCCGCGCTGATATTTAGGGATTCGACAAAACAAAAAGAGGCGTCCCCATACTCCAAAGATATCGCCTAGACCAAAGAATCCAAAACTTCCCGCGTCCAAAAGTCCAGCTGTACGACTTCTTTGGGCGACAAGATTTTTACCGCCTGACCCCAATGCACCCCCACCACATCACCAGGCTTTAGATTTGGCAGAAAATCCGGCAAAAATATTGCTCGGTCCACTCTTTGGACTAGTTTTAAGTCGCTAAAGAGATGGTCCCCGCGATTCCCATAACTTATTTTTCCCTCAAGGGTCGCTAAATCCGCCTCCAACTTGTCACCCATAATATGAGTAACTTTCCCCCACCTAATCATGCAATTATTGATGGACGACAAATTAAATGGCACAGCTCCACTTGCCCGCCCCACGCCCACATACAAAACCTGAAAAAGATGGTGCGGAATAAACTTTTTAGGAGGTTTTGCTTTAAGCTCGTCAATAAACCACGGCGGAACCCCTTGGCTGGCAAAGTTTTCGAGCAAAACTAAGTAATGGGTGGGCTTTGCCTTTTTTAGCTCGTCGTTACCCAGCCAATAAGCTTCTATAACTTGACGGGAAAATTTGGATTTACCGGACACCACCGACAAAGTCTCCAAATACGGATTAAGTACAATGAACTTTTCCAATTCCTGGCGGATTTCCCGCCCGTCAACCACAAAGTCCCCGCCTATCACATACTTTTTAAACTTTTCAGGGGCGGAATTTCGTCCGCAATAACCCAAAGAATTGGGTGGAAGAGAGAATCGGCAGGCCAGTTGTAGAGCTTTGCTAGACACTCTAGTATTATACATTTTGCTACTATTGATGTGATGAGGGGCTTACATGACAATATATGTTTTTGGAAATCATGATGATGTGTGCGATAACCGCGCGTTAAAGGTTGCTAATAAACTTAAGAAAGTATTCCCTAATTTTACCTTTGAGACAGTCAAACCAAACCAAGATCTGCCTTTTGCCGACGGCGGGGATGTGGTGATTATGGATGTAGTGGCCGGATTGACTCAACCCGAACTCATCAACGACTCCCAACTCCAAAAAATACTCATACCACCAAGATCCACCGTCCACGATTTTGATCTGGGCTTTCAACTGGCGTACCTTAAAAAACTTGGTCGTCTGGGAAAAGTGAGTATCGTCGGGTTACCTATGTCGGGCAAGGTGAATTACACCCGGATCCATTCAATCTTCAAAAAGTTAGTCGCGCAGGACATGCAGGGATCGTAGGCCCTAATAATTTTTTCCGCCTCAAGCTTTAGCGTCTCCTCGCCTTTGTCCAAATTTTCGTTAAAATATTTTTTGAGGTCGTTTTCAATATTAATCTGGTTTTGTGAGGTCGGGACAATAACATCGTAGTCTTCAATTATGCCTTTTTGGTTGACTCTTGCCATGTGGTATAAAATCCCCCGCGGGGCCTCCACTACGCCAACGCCTATACCTTCTTTTGGAGGCTTTCGGACGGGCTTTTCGGTATAGTCAATTTTTATGGACCTTAGAATATCCAACGCGTCGTCCACACAGTGCAAAATTTCTATGGCTTGCGCCAAATTATTATGATAGACATTATTTGACGGAAAAACCGCTAAACACTCCCCGGCATCGCGTCTCGTGCGCGAATTTAGGTTGTCCTTATTTAGGTTCAGTCGGGCCAGCGCCCCCACCAAGTAATCCTCGTGGACATCGGAAAACACATAACCTTCCGACTGCGAATACGGGATGACCACCGACTTCAAAAAGTCGTGAAATTGCTCTTCTGGTACCCGCCTTCCCGTGGAGTTCACAACTTCACCTTCAATAAAATCAAAATCGCCCTCTTTTTTTAGGCATAAATAATCGGAATTTCTGACGAGCGGGGGCTGTCGCCAGTCAAAAAAAGTTTTAATGCCCCGCAAAACTTGTGGGCGAATCTTTTCTAACCGGTCAATAAGCTCCGGAAACTTGCCCTCATCCGGCAGTTTTAAAAAGCCCCCCACCGTCGGAAAAGGCGCGTGAATAGCCGCGCCAATCACCACATCCGTAATATCGGTACCTAGCTTTTTAATGTCAAATGAATCATGTAGCAACACATGGCCGGGATCGTCGTGGTCGTCAGAAATGTCCAAAATAGAGTCAATACCCAAAACATCCGGCAGGACAAAAAAGTATAGATGCAAAGCGTGATCGCGAATCATCAAACCGTTATAAGCTAGGCGACGAAGAAGGCGCGTTTGCCGGGATAGCGTAATGTCCTGCGATTTCTCAATGGCCTCCAGCGCCGCAAACAAATGAGCCACGGAGCAGGTTCCGCAAATGCGCGACAAAAAACTTGGCGCCGCTATAACAGGCTTTCCCTTGACTGTATCAGTGTAGAATCGGCGGTAGTCCTTGATAATAAACTTTAGATCTGTAACCCTGCCGTTAGCTACAGTAACTTTAAGCCCAGCCGTGCCTTCAATTTTGGTAATGCTATCAATGGTAATTTCTCCACTGTGCATAAGTCCTCCTGCTAATTTTGCGCCGACTCCTCCACCACGCCAAAAACTTTGAGATACTTAAACACAACCGACATAAAAGCGTCTACATTCATAGGGCATCCGTCGACTTTGTCGTCCACTTTTATAACATCCTCAAGCTTTTTAACTTTATCGCTGTAATCAAACCTACTCATGTAGTCCCTAATTCTTTGCGTGATATGTTCCGGCGTTAGCGCGTTTCTAGAGGCGGACGGACTGCCGGTACAAGCGCAAGAACCCACCGCCACCACATACTTTGCGTTGGCTCTAATTTTTTTAACTTCCTCGGCTTGCTTGTCGGAGGAAATCGCGCCCTCAATAAACGCGACATCCAAACCCTCCAGACTATTTTTGGTCTTGAGCGCTTTTAAATGTTTAAAGTCAATCAGGTGCTTCCAGTCGTCCAAATAAGTGTTTAGGAGTTCTGTCAAAAGAATAGTACTGTCCTCCGAGCAGGTAAAAGAAAACCATCCTATAGCAAGTTTTTTGGCAGGAGCGTCCATGTAATTTATAATACCATATATGTGTTTGGCGACTCCGGGGAAAATTAAGCAGATTGACGGGCGGGAGGCGCTTGTAGAGTATCCGCAGGAGAGGCGCAAGGCGCTTTTGGGCGACGATGTACCGGCGCGGGTGGGCGATTATGTGATGGTGCAAATGGGGGTTGTGGTAAAAAAACTCACCGCTAAGGAGGCGGAGACAGCTTTAAAAGCATGGCAACAATAGAGGGAGATCGTCCTTGGAGCAACCGCTCCAATTTGGACAAAATAGCCGGCGTGTGGAACGATGTTATGGTTTGGGGCGAAAGACCAGATAATCCAGTAACCCACGCAGTAGACCAGCTAAGAAAAAGACCAATTTATGAAACCGAAGTCCTTAGGTGTGTCTTCACACTCGTGTACAACGCCATTCCTAAAAACATGCGACCACGACACGAGAAGTCTATATTTCAAAATCTACCTCTTAAATTTGGCGCTAACGAAACTGAGAAAAAAATGGAAAGGCTTGGTTCCGGCGCCGTCAACACCGTATTTTTGCTTGCGGGCGAAAATGGCGCAGGATCATGGGCAATTGGTTTAAGAAGGCTCGGCTTCCGCAATTACGAGGAGGCTCAATCATATGCTTTGCGGCAACAAGAGGAGTATCGATATATACAAAGTTTGTTTGGCGATATCGAAGGGTTGGTCCCGGAAAAATATAGGCTGATTTATACCCGCTTCGATAATAAACCTGGGGTCATGTTTATTAGGGAATTCGTAGGGGGACCGATTAGAGATCTCTTTGATATCCCAAACCAAGAGTTATTAGAACTAATAGCAAGTAACCGAACCTTTGGCAATCAATTTAGAAATTTTGCCTCTAGGTGTAATGAGCACATTGCCAGATTGGCGGAGATGCGTCTCGATATAATAGGCAAAAAGAACCTTGTAGTTGCGGGCGAGAAAGGTCAGGAAAGACTTGTTTTGCTTGAACCTCACACATGCGATTCGGTAGACAAAAATGGTGACCAGGAACGCAGAATTAGGGAAAGAATACAAAAACTCGCGGAGCTATTAGAAAGAGTAGTATAACAATTATGAAAGATTTAATCGACTATCAATTATTCGACAGACTGGACATTCGAGTAGGACGGGTGGTGGAAGCCAAATCCCCCGACTGGAGTGAAAAGCTTTTGGAATTTATGGTTGACTTTGGACCGGAGATTGGCAGGCGGACAATCTTTGCCGGAATTAAAAAAGACTACAATCCGGAATTTTTCAAAGACCGCATGTATATTTTTGTCGTAAATTTGGCGGAAAAGAAAATGGGCCAAGGCGTGAGCCAAGGTATGATGCTCATGGTTGACGACTCGAAACCCTACCCAATAGAAATAATAGATCCGGTTAGGGAAGGCTCGCAAGTAAGATGATTGTCAATAACTGCGGGAGCGGTATTTTGGCCAAGTTTCCCGTGGCATTATGGACGTCCTTTAGGCGCCGTGACAAACGATACCAAAACTTTGGACATTAACGGCAAGCGGTACATTATTACCCAACTTGAACTTTGGAACGCAGAGGCTTTTGTTGACAAAAATTACGCCTTGATTGTAAGAGCGCTGGTTGAGCGCAATTGAGCGCAATAATCCCTACACTTTTCTGACTTGCCCAAGCATTTCTGAGGGGTTTAATTATTCGGTGGCAATTGACGACAGTGTTAAGACCGTTTTAACGACTGTTTTGGATGCGGAGTTCGACGGCAATATTGGCAAAACCAAAAAACTTTGGCTTCGCAAGGAAATCATGCCCCTGTTATAAGCTTAACACGGTTAATATCTCCCACACACAGCCAAGCGGAGGCGGAGCCAAAGCCGGTTTTGTCTATACTAAAAGGCTGGATTTTCTGCGCATCCTTTAAGAAAATCAAAATGCAGTATTTTTTGTCCGCTTGATTCTCTGCCCAAAGAAAAAACTCCTCTTCCGGAAGATTGGGGGCGATTTGCCTGCCATAGTCAGAAATAATCGGACGGACTTTGTCGGCGGTTAATTCATCAAACTGCAAAACCTTTGAAACACAGGCCTTTGCTGTAACCGGACAACCCGTTTCTTTAAAATAAACCGTATCGCCCGCAAGATTTTGTCCCACGGAGCTACTTTGTGGACATACCAACGCGATTCAATCGTTTTTCTGCCGGCTAAGATGTCGCCAAGAATACTTTCTCCCTTTTTAGGGTTGGATTTTCTTAAAATTGCTACATGGTCCACAATATTATCTTAGCGCAACCACGCCGAAAATGTTAAAATAACCTCGTGAGAAATTGGTCCACCGATATAACAAAACTCAAGCAAAACCCCAAAGAATACACTAAATGGAAGCTTGAACAATTAATAAATTTTGGGCTAGACGGGGAAAAGCTCAACGAACGGGAACTTAGAGAATATTTCCCAACACTTAACATTGACCCCGGAAAAAGAGCGTTTTTGCAAAGAATTTTGTCGTAAAGAATAAAGTTATCCAAAGTGTATAATTGGCAAATATGAAAGACAAGGTTTTTGTTACAACCGCAATAGATTACACCAACGATGTGATTCACATAGGCCACGCGTATGAGAAGATTTTGGCCGACAGCGTGGCGCGCTTTTGGCGCGCGAAACTAGGCGCAGACAAAGTGCTTTTTACCGTGGGCACCGATGAGCATGGAACCACCAATGAAAAAGCGGCAAAAGCGCGCAATATAAGCGTTTTTGAACATGTAAATGATATTTCCCAAATAGACCGGGCTCAACTTGATAGCCTTAACATCTTATACGACAGGTTTATCCGCACAACGGATGAGGGTCACAAAAAAACCGCTCAGGAGTTTTTTAAAAAATCCTATGAAGCGGGCGACATCTACAAGTCAACCTACCAAGGCCTATATTGCGAAGGTTGCGAGGCCTATAAAACCCTTTCGGAACTGGACGAAGAGGGCCGATGTCCAAACCATAAAACAAGACAAATCCAAAAAACCGAGGAAGAAAATTACTTTTTCCGCTGGTCAAAGTATACCAACTTTCTACGCGAGCTCATATCCTCGGATGAATTAAGAATCACACCCGAAGGAAAAAAGAAGGAAATGTTAAGCTTTATTGAACAAGGAATTTCCGATATACCCATAACCCGACCAAAATACAAAGTAAGTTGGGGTATTGACTGTCCCATAGACCCTGAACAAGTTATTTATGTCTGGTTTGACGCTTTAATTAATTACTACACAGAAGGCTCCACTAAAGGTTTCTGGGACTCAGACACAGAAATTATCCATTTTGTCGGAAAAGATATTGCCCGCTGGCATACCCTACTTTGGCCGGCTATGTTAAAAAGCGCGGGCGTTAGGCTTCCCGATCAAGTCTGTGTGCACTCCTTTTTGTCGCTAAATGGACAAAAAATCAGCAAATCAACCGGAAATGTCATTTTACCTTCTGATTTAACAAACAAATACGGGGTGGATACTGTGAGATACTACATATTAAAGTACGGACCTATTTTGGACGACGCGGACATTTCAATATCCGCTTTGGAAGAAACCTATAATGCAGATTTGGCTAATGGACTAGGAAATCTAATTTCGCGAGTGGCCAAACTTGCGGAAAAATGGAATATTTCTTTACAAAATAAAGAGGCTTTTGTTGACGAATCTTGGGATGCAGATTGGGACAAACCCATAATAAAATTTAGAGTCGATCTAGTCTTGCAAAACATTTGGGAACAAATAAAAAATTTAGATAAGTATATTAACGAAACCGAACCATGGAAGATTACCGACAAAAGCAAGGCTGACAAAATTTTAAGCTTGCTGGCTTGGCGTATTATGAAAATCGGCCAAAGACTTGAACCGTTTATGCCAGATACAAGCCAAAAAATAATATCTTTACTCAGTGAAAATCCAATTAAGACCACCGAGCCGTTATTCCCCAGAATATGAGGCTGATCGACTCTCACTGCCATCTGCCGAGCCTGCGCCATAAAGATACATTGGAAAAGATTCTGGCGGACGCGGAAACTTGGGGCGTAATGACATTTATTAACATAGGCACATCAATCGAAGAAAACGCGGAAGCGCTAGAAGTCGCTGAAAAGTACAAATCCGTATACGCCACTGTGGCCATCTATCCACATGAGCACCTGGGAGAAAGCATCCACCAACTTGTAGAGAAACTGGAGGAACAGGCTAAATCGTCCCCAAAAGTCATCGCCGTAGGTGAGTGTGGTCTGGACATCTCAAATTGGAAAAACCAACGCCCCGCGGACGAACAAATTGCCTTATTTAAAGCCCAAATCGAGCTGGCGCAGAGATTAAGCCTGCCCTTGGTAGTCCATAACCGCAACGCCGATGATTTAATTCTACAAATTCTCACCGACTACCAAACAAATCAACCAAAGCCTAGAGGCGTCATCCATTGTTTTGATTCTGACTGGCTCACCGCCCAAAACTTCCTAAACCTTGGCTTTTATCTGTCTTTCTCAGGCAAAATTACCTATCAAAATCAAACCGCGCTAATAGAGGTCGTCCAAAAAGTCCCCGCGGATAAATACCTTTTAGAAACCGACTCACCCTACCTTCTGCCAGAACCCGCAAGATCGGAGGCGTTAACACAAAAATCCAACCAGAAAAACGAGCCCAAATATGTTAGAATGGTTGGACAAAAAGTGGCGGAAATAAGGCAAATAAGCCTCGAGCAGGTGGCGCGGGAAACACGCGCTAACACCAACCGCCTATTTGGTCTACCAAACTAAGCGGGTCAGAATATGCCAACCCAAGATACGCATTCAAAATACGACGCGCTCATACAAAGGGCGCTGGAGATAATGCCCGGCGCTCTAACTTGGGGGCTAATTTTGTCCCCAATATGGTTGGGGATGATTTATCCAGAAGTAGTAATCTATATTCTTACATTCTTGGCGGTATACTGGGCGTATCTGGCAGTAAAACACTTTAGAGGACTTGTAATAGGATATAAAAGATACAAGGCCGAATTACAGGTCGACTGGTGGGCTGAGTGCCAAAAGTTGCAACCAAAGTGGGGAGACCTGCCGGACAAGGCGACCCTGCCAAAGGACTTGGACTCTGTAATACACTTTTTGCTAATTCCAACCTGCAATGAGCCTGCGGATGTTATTAAAAACAGCATTGAGAGCATTTTTGCTCAAACCATGCCTCACAAGCAAATTTTGTTGGTCTGCGCGGTGGAAGAAAAAAACTCCCAGAGGATCTTGCGGGACATAGATTCCGCTCTAGGCGAGAGAAAAAAAGACCTTTACGGCTTTTACGCCTTTGTCCACCCAGCAGGCATTATTGGCGAGGCTAAGGGTGTAGGCGGGGCCAACAGAACTTGGGGGGCCAAGCACGCTGTTGAAGAGTTAAAAAAGCAAAATGTCGACTTCAAAAACTTTATATTTAGCACCATAGACGGCGACCATGTGATGCACCCGCAGTATTTGGCCCGCCTTACGCATCTGTATTTAACAACGGACAAACGAAATAATCATTTTTATTCTACCGCGGTACATTTGTTCAGCAATAATTATTGGAAAGTACCTACCATAATGAGGATAGAGGCCTCCTCTGTAACCCTGGGCACTCTGTCCAATTGGATCACTGGTATCTCACAAACTAAAGAGACGTTTTCCGCTTACAGTTCATCGCTTCAGACCCTCATCGATGCGGATTATTGGGATGTAGTTCTAGGTATTGACGACACAGTGTTTTTCTGGCGGGCTTTTTTTGCTAGAAACGGGGATTTTACCGGCGTTTGCCACTACATACCTTACTCAGCCGACGCGGTGGAGGGCACCACCTATTTTAACTCCTATAAGAGCCTGTACAAACAGCTTTTGCGCTGGGGATGGGGTGTTATAGTCTTTCCCCTTTCCGTAAAGGGGTTTATTAAACACCGCACAATACCGCTTAGCAAAAAAATCCTTTGGATATATACCCAAATCAAAAATAAAACCTTGTTGGTTAGCATCGTGTTTTTAATCACTTTTGGCTTTTACATACTCACAGCAACTAACAAGTATGTTAAACAGTCTAATTTTGCTTACAGCTTGCCCTATTCAATAAGCATTATGCTATCGGCCATACTTATTCTGATAATACCTATAACTTATATCAAGATTAAAATAGTCGGCGGGATCCCTAAAGAACTCCCCACCTGGCGTAAGGTTATGTATCTCTTAGAGGGCCCTTTGATTGTTATCAATCTTCTGACCTTCTCGTTCATTCCCTTTGTCGACGCCCAAACCCGCATGATGCTGGGAAAAAAGATGAAGGACTTATACTTTACGCCCAAAATGGCTAGAACTAAGACATGAAATTTATTGACTACTTAAATTCAAAACAAGGTGCGCAAAGAATCGAGCTTTTGACGCTAAAAATAGAACGGTATTTTAAGTTGGGCCTAAAGGATAAAGACTTGCATCTGCGATTGCTTACCCTAGCGCCCGTGGTTCTGTGCTACATTCTCATCGCGTACTCATATAACAGTCTGGTTGATCTTGTCCCCCTTTGGCACACAAAACCTTGGGGTGAGGGCGTATTGTCCGCCAAAATAAATCTGTATGTGATACCACTGATACTGACCCTCTTTACAATAACTACATTTTTACTCTCCTATCTAGCCAAAAAATTTTACTTTACATATCTATCGCGGATCCTGCTCACTGGAGGAACGGTATTTAATACCGTCGCTTTGATAACAGTTTGGGGCATTGTAACCACATCGTCGCGAGCGTCTTTAAAGTTTGTGGCAATATCCCCTCAAACACAAAATCTTTTAATGCTTCTGATGGCGGGTTTCGCGTCGTCCTACTTTCTGCTACCAAAATTTATTGCCTGGACAAAGAAATACAATATAGTCACAGACCCAGCCAAACACCAGCATCCGGGCATGATCTTAACCAAGCCCTCCTCGCGAGGTGGAGGCTTTGCTTTTTCCGCTTTGGTGACAATCTTGGCTTTGACCTTTCTGGAACGGAGTCCCTTACTAGTCGGAGTGCTGGTAGCGGTTATCACTGCTGGTATTGTCGGGCTTTTGGACGACTATCAAAACACCCATCCAAGATCAAAATTGGAAAAAGTAGAAAACCCCATGCTGCGACTTTTGGTCCTAATGCCCATTCCCGTATTCTCCATGATGGCCTCTGGCATAGTGGCGGGGTATATTAACAATCCTTTTGACGGAAATATTGATCTAACTAGCTTCACTCTTCGGATTTTTGGACAGACTATCACGCCTCTACCCTACCTATTCACCTTGGTGTGGACTATTGCCGTTATGAACTTAATATCTTGGTCAAACGGCGTGGACGGGCAATTTGGAGGCGTGGCGGGAATCTCTCTTTTGGTGGTGGGCCTTTTGTCCTTAAGGCTCGTGGAAACAGAACCTGCTCAACTTACAACCGCTAAGCTGGCATTTTTAGCTTCCGGAGTCGCCTTTGGCTTTATCAAACACACATGGCACCCGTCAAAAATTATGTGGGGCTTTGGAGCAATTTCCGTAGGCGTATTACTTTCCGCCCTTTCTATAACTTCCAGAGCCAAGATTGCGACCGCCATTATGGTGATTCTAATTCCTTTCTTGGACGGTTTTATTACCATTGTTCGGCGAATTCTGCAAAGAAAAAATCCGCTTAAGGGCGACAAAGGCCATTTGCACCACCTCCTTCTTGACAGGGGTTGGTCGCCAAAAAAGGTGGCTGTGTTTTACTGGCTAGCCACCGCAATCTTTGGCGCTATTGGTTTTGTCTCCGCGGACAAATCAACCGCTCTAGTAACATTAACTTTTAGCGGGCTCGTGGCCTCCGTTATCATTGCTCTAAACATCAGCTCACAATTTAACAAGAGGAAGGTCCAAAAAGCTAAAGCAGAACCAAAAGACTCAAAAGCACTGTCGCAACTTGGGTGAGTAACCCCCACGGCAAAGGCGCCTGGGTCTGTAGCTTTCTTTGAATGTCCGTAAGTCTCTCCACAAATTTTATCTTTGAATCGGTATAAATATGAGGAGCCTCTAAAGCGTCCGGCAATACGGAGGCAATGCCACATAAAAAGGTCCGCAAAGCTAAGGCGGAATCGTCCTTAACCCACAAAGCGTAAAGGGTAAAAGCTAGCCCTACAGCAATACCCAAACCAAAATCGGCCATGACCGCAATTGGCCGCCAACCTTTAAGCCTTTTTTCTTTAGGTGTATTGGAGTAAAAATCCCAATGCGGGGTTAAGTCGCCCAAAAAATGCATAATGATAGAAAACGGAATGGCAATCATTGGATTTGGGACGGACTTTGCTATAGCCACGCCCACAAGCACGTGCGGTGTGAGAAGCATGGATTAAATTATATCACCTTGATAGAATGGGCTTATGATCAACACTACATATCAACTTATCCGCACGGCGAGACCGCGGCAATGGCTTAAGAACTTTGCCGTCTTTGCCCCCGTCACCTTTGCCGGCCTTCTACTGGAACCCAAAAACTTTGAGTTGGCATTTAAGGCCTTTTTGGTGTTTTGCGCGCTGTCCTCCGCCACTTATTTTATGAACGACATTGTAGACGCGGAAAAAGACGCCCTGCACCCTATTAAAAAAAACCGGCCCATTCCAAGTGGCAAGATTTCTAAAGCTTTGGCGGTTTTGGTTTCGGCGGGGCTTGCAGTTTCGGGTTTGGTTTTTGGCTATCTGCAGGTGGGCACTTACTTTACGGTGATCTGTGTTGCCTATTTAGTCATGCAAGTCCTTTACTCATTCTACTTTAGGCATGTCATAATTTTAGATTCGCTAATTGTGGCGTCCGGCTTTATTTTGCGGGTGTTTGCCGGCGGCGTAGCGTCGTACAGTTCTGTGTCCAGCTGGCTCTTACTAACTACCATTGGGCTTTCCTTGCTTATGGCTTTTGGCAAACGCCGGTCGGAGAAGACCATTTTGGCGGAGCACCAAATCGCCACAGGTCAGACAGAAACCCGCGCTACCCTGAGGCACTACCCAGATAGTCTCTTGGACTCTATGATCTCCACCTCCGCAAGTTTTTGTCTAGTAACTTACGCGTTATTTACTTTTCAGACCTCCCCAAGATCGGTAAGCGACGAGGTAGTAAAATTTTTGCCGACAATTTTAGGCAACCCAAAATGGCTTATGGTAACTATTCCCGTAGTGTTTTACGGCGTCGCCAGATATTTGTACATCATTTATGAGAAAAAAGACGCGGAATCGCCGGAAAGGGTCCTGCTGTCTGACAAACCGATTTTAGCGACAGTAATTTTGTGGGTAGCCATGACTCTAACAATTATCTACGGCCTCCCATTAATATGGTCGACCATATAAGCTACATAACTTGACGGACTAATTTTCCGGACCGTTGACCGAGGAACTCCCCGCAACCTGAGGTTTTGCCCCCTCACGCACCCCAGAAAGTCCCAAAGAAGCTACCGGCAAAGCCAAAAGCGCCAAAAGCAAAATCAGAAGCAACAAATCCGTCGCTAATTTGATTTCAAAATATTCCGACTTGGTGAACTTCATCTTCTTTTAGGCATGTGGGCCAAAATTTCCCGTTCCGCATCCAAAATAAAAATGTAGCTAAATAAAACCGCCAAACCCAACGACACCCAGGCCACCCAAGCGTGAACTAATCCAAAAAGGCTCATAAGCCCGGCGCCAATAGTCAAAAAATATAGGTATGCCAACCAAACAATCCCTTGGGTATATAGGTGGAAGGTATCCTGAATCAGATGTTCAAGCCTTAAACTATGCAACTTGGCGGCCAAAGGTGGCGTTATATGTGTATCATGAAATACCACCGACTTTATAAGCGCGCGCAAAAGACCCAGACAAACTGCCAAAACCATATATAGCAATGAGTAGGTATTTACCAGCAAATAGTCCTCAGACGAGCTATACATAAAACCTCCCGAACCGAGAGATATAGGGATGTCAAAACCTCGAGAAATAATCACCAATGAAATTATGCGGACCGCAACCAAAAGAAGCGCCGGCACAATGGCCTCGTCAATCAACTTTACAAGCAATTTTGAAAACATAGGCAGAGATCTATTATTATGATAGTCAATGAAAAAAACGATGTCAATATATTTTGTCGCCCAAAAGCTGATATACGGACTTTTGTTTTTAACACCTTTTTTGTTTTCCAGCGCGTTTAACGAAGCTTTTGAATTCCCTAAAATGCATTTTGTATATTTTGCGGGCTCGCTACTTATTTTACTGGCTGTTTTGAAACGGCTTTGGGGTTCGGGCGACGGGATCAACAACTGCCAGCTTACGCAGGCAGTTTGCTGTAATTCCTTGCATCGCAAGCCCTCACTTTGTTCGGGTAGGTTACATCCACCACCTAACGGTGGTAGTTTTACGCAAGGAATTATAAAAACAGACGAGCTTGATCAATCACCAACATTTCCTAACGATCGGCAACACGATGGGTTTGCTTACCTTCACCATGGATTTGTCCGGCTTCACGGCGACTATACTTTGCTCGCGGGACTGTTTGTCTTCAGCTTTATTCTGTCGACCATATTTTCCAGCCACCTTCACACTTCAACGTGGGGCTATTTTTCCAGATTTAACGGCGGACTTGTCTCTGTATTGATCTTCTTTGGACTGTATTGGGCCATCTTGCAGATCAAACCCAAAGCCCAGGATATGCTCAGAATGATTGCTCTAACCATACTACCAATCTCGCTGTATTCAATCATGCAACACTTTGGACTTGGCGAAACTTGGACTACCGACACCACCACCCGCGCGTTTTCAACTTTTGGTCAACCAAATTGGTACGCCACCTATTGCGCCATGGTTTTACCGATTGTTCTGTATTTTGCTTTGAATCACAAGAATTTGAAACAAAGCTCTAGCGCGTCACACAAATTCTCCCTATTGGATTATGGGTGGTATGTTCTTTACGCTTTGGGATTTACCGGCTTTTGGTTTGCCTATTCAATTTCCGGAATTATTGGACTTATAACATCCTCCGTGCTTGTCTTAATATTGAACAAAGGCGCGACATTAAAAAATTGGCGCCGTCTGACAATCCTTTTGGCAGTATGTTGCGCCATAGCCTTGATAAACCTCGGAATCTTTAAACAACGGATAAACGATGTCTTAAAAGATATTTTGACCAATCACAACCAATCGATCATACAATCGAGCACAGGTACAGATATGCTAAACGGTCCAACAGGAAACCCGCCCGAAAATATACCGTCTGCTAACCAAACCGACCCCAGTCAGCAAACAAAACTTGCTCAATATAATCTCTCCGATAGCGGTTTTATTAGAAAAGGTATTTGGAAAGGCACAATAAAACTTTGGACTGCCTCGCCCAAAAACCTCTTGATCGGAACTGGTCCGGAAACTTTCCCCTACGAATTCCAATTTTTTAGACCCGCGTCGCTTAATTACTCGTCTGAATGGAACTTTATCCTAAATAAACCCCACAATTACTATTTGGAGCTTCTGGCCCAAAACGGCCTTCTGGGGCTTTTAATTTATTTGGCAATAGTCGCCAAAGTTTTACTGGCAAAACATCCCACCCTTACGCCCGGGCTAGCTGGATTATTTGTCATCAATATTTTTGGATGGCCCACCGTTTATGCCACCCTGCTTTTTTGGACCTTTCTCGCGCTTCTGGCTTTAAAAACTAACCCGCCCGATCCTACTACCGGCCAATTATCTGTCCCGCTTAGAACCGCGCTTACCCTGTTAATTGTTTCCCTTTATTTGTATGCAAATATTCTATTTGGGCGACAAATTCTGGCCGACATGTTCAGCAAAGCCTCCGATAACTATTTTGGGATGGGAGAAAGTCAAAATGCTCTGGCCTACAGCAATAAGTCAGTGGAATTAAATCGCAACGAACCCTATTACTACAGACAGCGGGCTAAAACTTACATACTTACCCTTGTCGGCCAACCTAAAGAGCAGACCGAACACATAAAGGCGCTTGCGTATAACGATATACTGACCGCAACAAATTTGAATCCTAAAAATCTAGCAACTTTGCGGGGGAACATCTCACTGCATTACTTTTTGGCCCTTGAAGATCTTGTTAATACAGCTAATAATTTTGGCCGAGCCGATAGTGATACGCCCGCAACAATCTCTACCGATCCTCGCTACCTAAGTTTGGCTAGCGATTACTACACTATATTGTCGCGGAATTACCCGAATGATGTGGGGGTACAAACTCAAGTCGCTAAATACCAAAAATTATTAGGCCTGAAAAGCGAGTATGAAGAAACGCTACAAAAGGTCGAGGGTCTCCGTCCTGATTTGCTTGTTTGGTACCTCCGATGATGGGGTTCTATTTGAGTATCTCCAAATAGTCCGCCGAAGCCCAACCAATTAGACCGGCAGAGGACTTAATCCGCAACCAACCGGTTTTTTCTTCTAAAACAGTGACTGTTTCCCCAGTACTCACCCTTCCTACCTCGGTCCCGTTCAAACTAGGTTCGGTACGCACCCTGAGCCAACCCAAACCCGTATCCTTTACTTTGGCTGTCTTACCCCCTTCTATACCGGTGCCTATCTTGGCCAAGCTCTCTTTTGCTTGGCTTGTGATTCCCATACCGTCGGCCTCCCGTCTTAAATAGGCGATTTTCCCGTCACCCAAAACAAGCTTTTCTGGCTCTATAACTCCTCCATCCGCATCGTAAAAAACTCCATTAAAGTCCAAAATGTAGTTAAAAACTAACTCACGATTAATACCGTAACCCATGATGTTAATTCCACGCGTCTTATTCCAGTAAATTAGCGCGTCAGCCCAGGCTTTGGGATTGGCAACCACAAGAGAATTGGCCGATACCATATCATATAAATTCGTCGAACCCTCTAAAAGCTTGACGCTAGCTGGCGCCGGTAAGGGAAAAAGCTTAAACGACGCGTTTATTTTTTGCTTGTCAACAATATTAATGCGCTCGCTAATTGGCTCGTAACCCTCTTTCTCCAACCTGATATCGTAGGCCCCTTCCGTAAGTCTGTCGGTAGAATAGGGCGTCTTGCCTACCTCCGCGCCGTCAATAAAAACCACCGCGTCAGAAGGCTCGGAAATAATACCCAGGCTTGTACCTGCCGTAAACTTTTCTATCCACAAATCAAGCCCGGCGGAAAAAACTTGGTCCACACCCAGATCCCTCTTGATCAAAACTGGAAGCCCTGGACTAAAAGTCATGCCTGTTTCATAAGACGCGCCATCCGATTCCAGCTTGATTTTGCGCAAACCCTTTTTAACGACGAAATTTTCTAGCGGTGTTTCCCCAACCCGCGTTCCATCCACAAAAACTTTGGCTTTACCATAATACACATCCGCCATTAGATAAGGTTTGGAGGACGACGAGCCCAAGCGAGTAACCAGCAGATAGCCAAAATACGCGGTCAAAACAACTCCTAAGGCTGTAACAAAAAACGCTACGATGTTGCGCGCCGTTGACTTTTTAGAAGGCGTGGGCTGGGAAGTATAGAACTTTTGGTTGGTAGAGGTAAAAATTGTGGAAACCTTATCCGCCATGTCCAAAACTTACCACTTTAATGTTAAAATATCAAATGGGTGACGACTAACAAAGTCGGAATCAAAGGGCTTGGTTAATAAAAAAGTCGTCCGATGCAAGTTTGATTGCTGTCATGGCCTGATAGCCAAGTGGTAAGGCGGGGGTCTGCAAAACCTCTACGCGCCGGTTCGATTCCGGCTCAGGCCTCCAAACGGCAGCTCCGAAATCCGAAGTCAACCTATTGACACTCTCACCCCGAGTGTGCTAAAAACTTAACGCGAACGACTAACCTATCCCGCAGTTTGCTTTGTCGTACTGCTCGATTAGACTGTCGGACAGTTAGAAGGTCGCAAGAATAACAAGAATAAATCGTACAAAATTGTCTTACTGAATCAATTTAGGACAAAAGGTCCAAAAGGAGGTCATATGGCGTCAGTTTCTAAAATAAAGCCGCTTGCCGATTACCTACTAGTCGAGCCGGCGGAAAAAGAAACCACACTACCCTCCGGAATAGTCCTTCCGGATACTTCTAAGGAAAAACCCCAAGAGGGTAAAGTTTTAGCCAAAGGTCCAGGCAAAAAAGATGAAGACGGAAAGCCTGTGGAAATCTCTGTGGAAGTGGGCGCCAGAGTGATCTATAAAAAATGGGGTGGCACAGAGATCAAAGTTGATGGCAAAGAATATTTGTTGGTTAAGGAGGAAGATATTTTAGCCGTTATTGAGGCTTAAAGAAAGGAGTATATATGGCGGCAAAACAAATAATATACGGCGACCAAGCGAGAAAAAAGCTCTTTGACGGGATTAATAAGCTTGCGAGAGCTGTAGCCACAACGCTTGGCCCTAAGGGGAGAAATGTGGCTCTTGATAAATCCTGGGGGGCGGCCCAGGTTGTGCACGACGGCGTGACCGTGGCTAAGGAAATAGAGCTTATGGACAAATTTGAAAACATGGGCGCTCAGTTGGTGCGACAAGCGGCGGAGAAAACCAACGATATCGCCGGTGATGGCACCACCACCGCAACCGTTTTAGCCCAGGCTATAGTGGAAGAGGGTCTGCGCAATATTTCCGCGGGGGCTAATCCAATGATGTTAAGAGGCGGACTGGAAAAAGGTCTGGACATGGTGGTCAAGGAAATTGAAAAGCTATCCAAAAAAATCAGCACCAAGGAGGAAAAGGCCCAAGTCGCGTCAATCTCGTCACAAAACCGGGAAATTGGCGAGCTCATCGCGGAAGCTATGGAGAAAGTCGGCAAAGATGGCGTGATTACTGTGGAGGAATCTAAAGGCTTGCAAATGGAACTGGAGTACAAAGAGGGCATGCAGTTTGACAAGGGCTTTGCGTCGCCCTACTTTGTGACCAACCCGGACAAAATGGAAGCGGAAATCGAGTCGCCCTACATCCTTGTCACCGATACAAAAATAACCAGCATTCAGGATCTTTTGCCCATGCTGGAAAGTTTTGTAAAGGTGTCCAAAAATTTAGTGATAATTGCGGACGACATTGAGGGAGAGGCTTTGGCAACACTTGTGGTGAATAAATTGCGCGGAACCTTTAATGCCTTGGCCGTTAAGGCTCCGGGATTTGGCGACAGAAGGAAAGAGATGCTTGGCGACATAGCGGTGCTCACTGGAGCCACGGTGATATCCGAGGAACTTGGTCGTAAACTGGATTCCGTCAAAGTGGAGGACTTGGGCCGGGCGGACAGAGTGATTGCCGACAAGGACAACACCACTATTGTGGGTGGAAAGGGCGACAAGAAAAAGATTGAGGATAGGATTGCCCAAATCCAAACTCAGATGAATAAAACGGATTCCAACTACGATAAAGAAAAGTATCAGGAGAGGTTGGCTAAGCTTTCCGGTGGTGTGGCGGTGCTACAGGTTGGAGCGGCTACGGAAACCGAGCTTAAGGAAAAGAAACTGCGTGTGGAGGACGCGGTTAACGCGACCAAAGCGGCCGTGGAAGAAGGCATTGTCCCCGGCGGAGGCGTGGCGTTTTTACGGGCTCGGGAAGTGCTAAAGTCCGCTAAGCTGGAGGGTGAAGAGGCGACCGGACTTAAAATACTATATGCAGCCCTAGAAAAACCCATTAGAATGATAGTGCAAAACGCTGGTATGGATGCGGGCATGGTGTTAGGTGAGCTGGAGAGACAGCAAAAGGACCAAAAAGACCCCAATATTGGCTACAATGTTGTGACAATGCAATACAGCGACATGGTAAAGGAAGGTATCATTGACCCCGCCAAGGTAACAAGGAGCGCGTTGCAAAACGCCGTCTCGGTTGCCACCATGGTGCTCACCACCGAGTGCCTTGTGACCGAAGCGCCCAAGAAAGAGGAGTCTCATAGTCATGGAGGTGGAACTGGAATGGGCGATATGGGCGGAGGGATGGAGGATTATTAAAAGTTGTCAATGATTTGGAACGAATACCTGAGGGCGGGATTAAGGTCCCGCCCTTTTTTAACTAAGCCGACCTAAAACCTCCCCAAACACTGTAAGTTTTTGAGTGTCTACATTGTTGAACAAAAACGGGCGTAACCTGTCCTCCCAACCGCGCTTGATTCCTTCTTTAGCGTATTTTTGCCTTGCCTGCTCCAAAATGTCGTCCAGCTTGTTAACCTGCATAAATTCCCTGTCCAACTTTGCGCCTTGAGCGAAAAGCCATACCACATCGTATAAATCTCGGGGCTGTGTTAGGTCCCTTTGAACATACGCAGTAAGTTTTTGGACTAACAACTGATCCAAGGGATTTGTGTTCACAGTCGTCAAATAACCGTACCTATTCATTAAAATGTTTTGCGGCGTTTGACCTTTCCAATTTCTGGAATAATCTAGCTTGATCATCAAAACTGCCTGTTCTTGACCGGTAAGTCCCAAGTCAAACAGAATGTTGGGGAACTTTAAATCAAAGTAAAACTTTTCACCTTTTTCCGCTACCTTAATATCAACTTCTTCCCCCTCCCGTCGCAACTGTCTCGCCACATCCTCAACCAACAACCTAATCCGGTCGTTAGTAACCCCATTAATAACATCAAAATCCAAATCCTCGGAAAATCTATCGATATTACGCAACAACCTTAAAGCTGTCCCGCCAATAAAGGATAAATGTTTAGAGTCCTCCTTGGCATAAAGCTTTTGGATGATTCTAGCCTGATAATATTCGCGCAAGATACCCCGCTTTTTTTCTATGGGCGTGCCGTAAGAACTGGCAAATTCCAGTATTTTAGGAAACAAGTATTTTGAATTGCTCATTTAAGACCTCCTTTACCCAATTAGGAAATTTTTGGGCAAGCTCTTTTAGCCTGTTTTGATCGATAGTACTGAAATCAAACCTATACTCCTCTAGGCTTTTGATCCTGCGGATATAAACTAAATCAAGCAGAGCCTTTTCCTTGCAGGCAATGTCGTAATAAAAATCCGACCGGATATCTTTAACCCTGTCAAAACCGTAATACAGTTCCTTTGAAATCTTGCTATATAAAAAGGTGCCAATGGTTGTGAGAATCTTCTTGCTAGTTGTGGTTGTAATACTTGTGACATTCATCGTAATATCTGGTATTAACCCTTTGTTATTAAGAACAGTTTCTAAACTCACATAAGATGGCTGATACAGCAAGTTGGCAACAACATACTCATCGATCTCAGTACCCGGAAACATATATAACCCGCTTCGAATTCTAGCTATATCGCCACGCTTAACCATTCTCTTTACTTGCATAGTTATAGTATTTTCTGACTCCTGGGGAAACAGCTTTGAAACCTCCTGGAGGTTGAAGATCGGCGTTTTAAGGTTGTTTTTAAGCTCTTTTAGAGTCATTAATACTAATGGTACACTTATGTACCTTTTCTGTCAATGGCCCTGGAGTGGTAAAATAAAACCCAATGCAACAGGATGAGATCCGCAATTTCTCAATCATCAGCCATGTCGACCACGGCAAGTCAACCTTGGCCGACCGTTTTTTGGAAATCACCAACACCGTCAGCCGGCGATTGCTGACTGCCCAATTTTTGGACAACATGGAGTTGGAGCGGGAAAAAGGCATTACTATAAAGCTAAAGGCTGTGCGCATGGACTACAACGGCCACCAGCTTAATCTTATTGACACACCGGGCCATGTGGACTTTTCTTACGAAGTTTCCCGCTCCCTGGCCGCCTGCGAGGGCGCAATTTTGGTGGTGGACGCTACTCAAGGAATTCAAGCGCAGACCGTTTCTAATGTCTACAAAGCCATGGACGCGGGGCTTACTATTATTCCCGCGCTAAATAAAGTGGACTTGGTCAACGCGGAGGTGGACAAGATTTCTGCAGACCTGGAAAAAACCTTTGGTTTTGCCAAGTCTGACATTCTTACGGTATCGGCCAAAACTGGCCAAGGCGTTGTGGAGCTGTTAGACCAAGTCGTCCAAAAAGTCCCCGCTCCCAAAGGCCAACTGGAAAAACCCGCCCGAGCGTTAATTTTTGACAATTATTATGACGAGCACTTGGGTGTTGTGGCTCTGGTAAGAGTTTTTGACGGCGCGTTTGACCAAAAAGATATTCCTCTCAAGAGAAAATTGCTATTTTTGGCCACAGGCGCCCAGTCGCAACCCGAGGAGTTTGGCATTTTAAAGCCCCAACGCGTAAAATTTCCCACTCTGCAAACCGGCGAGGTGGGCTACATTGCTACGGGGCTAAAGGATATCCATAAAGTAAAAGTGGGCGACACTTTATGTTGGGCCGACAATCCCGCGGAGGCATTGCCGGGCTATAAAGAGGTTAAACCATTCGTGTTTGTGTCTATATTCCCCGTGGAGAACGGCAAGTTCCCGCAACTTCGGGAGGCGCTTTTTAAACTTTCCCTGTCCGACTCGGCGCTCACCTTTGAAACAGAGAGGTCGTCCGCCCTAGGTTTTGGCTTTAGATGCGGATTTTTAGGCTTATTGCACGCCGATATCGTACAAGAAAGGTTAGAACGAGAATATAATTTGGATCTAATCTCTACAACTCCCACCGTAGAGTACAAAGTTTATTTACACTCAAATCAAGTTGTTTTCATAAAATCCGCGTCGGAATTTCCCGAAACCACAAAAATTAAGCGTATAGAAGAACCATGGATCCTAGTCACTATAGTATCCCCAGCCGACTACACCGGCGGCATTATTACCTTGTGCCAAAACCGGCGCGCCGTCCTGCGCAAAATGGATTACCCCACCGAGTCCCGAGTGGTCTTTGAATACGAGCTGCCCCTTGCCGAGCTGATTTTAAACTTCTTTGACGAGTTAAAAACGGTTTCTTCCGGCTTTGCCAGCGTGGATTATGAATTTTTGGACTATAAACCTGTAAACGCGGTTAAGATGGACATTTTGGTGCACGGAGCGCCTGTACCGCCGCTGGCGCAAATTGTGTTAAAGGAAAAAGCGGTGGATATAGGGTCAAAATTAATTTTGCGACTCAAAGATGTCATCCCCAGACAGCAGTTTTCCGTGGCGTTGCAGGCGGCAATCGGAGGCGCCATTATAGCGCGGGAGGATATTCCCGCCATGAGAAAAAATGTTCTAGCCAAAATGTCTGGCGGTCATCGGGAGCGCAAGGACAAGCTTTTGGAAATTCAAAAAAAGGGCAAAGCTCGAATGAAACGCATCGGCAAGGTCGACATCCCTCAGGAAGCCTTTAGGCAGGTTCTGACTTGAATCACAAACCTCTTGACACCATTAGCACTTGTATGCTAAAAGTGATAATGTGCCGTTTGATCTAACAGAACGACAAATAAAATTACTGGAAGCCGTCATCAACGAGTATTTAGAAAGCTCGGAGCCGGTCGGTTCCCAAAGGATCGTGGAAAGGTATAAGATGTCGTGCTCCGCGGCCACCATCCGAAACGAGATGGCCGACTTAATGGAACGCGGGTTTTTGCTTATGGCGCATACATCGTCTGGCAGAAAACCCACACCTCTAGCCTACCGATTCTTTATTCAGGAACTTTTGGAGGAAGAGGAATTACCTGTCCTGCAGGAAGTGGCCATAAAACAGCGCATGTGGCCGGCGCGGTTTGAACTAGAAAAACTGCTTAAACAGGCCTCGTTGGCGCTTTCTGACACTACGCATGAGATGGCGTTTGCCACAACGGACGATGGCTTTTCCATTTATACCGGCGTAGCCAACATTTTAGATTACGCGGAGTTTTGGGATATCTCTGTCGCCAAGGCAGCTCTTTCTATCTTGGACCGCTTTGAAATTATGAACGAGATATTATCCAAGGCCTCTTACGGGGGAAAAGAGGTCAGTATTTTGATGGGCGACGAGCTGGAAATTTCCGGACTATCGGAGTCGGCGTTTGTGTTTAGCAAATACAACTCGCGGGGAAAAAACGGTTTCGTAGGCGTCTTGGGTCCTTCCAGAATGCGTTATGGTAAAAATATCCCAACCGTCAGGTATGTAAAAAATTTGGTGGAAGAGCTTACTTCCGGTTGGTAAATATGGGTGACGATAAAGAACAATTGAATAACAAAGACCAAAACAATCAAGTAAACAAACCAGATCCAAATGTCGACCAAGTGGAAAAGTTGCAGAAAAGGTGCGAGGAGCTGGAGAACAACTGGAAGCGCGCGTTGGCGGACTACAAAAATCTGGAGCGACGCACGGCGGAAGAAAAGGAGGAATTTGCCGAGTTTGCCAACATGGCGCTGATTCAACGGCTTCTTCCCATTGTCGACAATCTGGAACTGTTGGAAAAACACATATCAGATACTGGGCTGAAAATGATTGTTAAGGAGCTTAAGCAAGTGCTGTCTGATAACGGCGTGGAGCAGATAGAGTCGGATGGCAAAGCTTTTGACAGTGAAACTATGGATTGTGTGGAAACCGCGGAGTGTGATGAGAACTCCCACGACAAGGTGGTGGAGACTCTAACCCGTGGCTATAAATTTAAAACCAAGATTTTGCGCCCGGCTAAAGTTCGGGTGGGAAAAACTAAAAATTAAAGGAGGTATATGGCAAAAATATTAGGTATAGATTTAGGAACAACAAATAGCTGTATGGCGGTGATGGAGGCCGGCACGGCAAAAGTTATACCAAATTCGGAGGGTATGAACACCACACCCTCTATTGTTGCGTTCACCGGCTCGCAAGAGTTGGTGGGAGTTACAGCCAAGAGACAGCAAGTCGTTAACCCAAAAAATACGGTATTTTCCATTAAAAGGCTTATGGGCAAGCGCTTTGGCGACCCGGAGGTCCAAAAACTTAAAAAGGATTACCCCTACGCTATAGTGGAGGGCAAAAACGGTCTAGCGTGTGTGGAAATCGAGGGCAGGGTTTACACCCCACAGGAAATTTCAGCCAAAATTCTGCTCAAACTAAAAACCGACGCGGAGAAATTTTTAGGTCAACCAATTAAGGAGGCTGTTATTACAGTACCCGCGTATTTTGACGACTCGCAAAGAAACGCCACCAAGGAGGCGGGTCAAATTGCGGGATTTGATGTTAAAAGAATTATTAATGAACCAACGGCGGCTTCCTTAGCCTACGGACTCGATAAAAAGAAGAATGAGAAGATTGCGGTATACGACCTAGGTGGTGGCACTTACGATGTTTCCATCCTGGAGATTGGCGACGGAGTGTTTGAAGTTAAGGCCACCAATGGGGATACGCATTTGGGGGGTGATGATTTTGACTTAGTGCTTATCCACTGGCTAATCGACGAATTTAAGAAAGAGCAAGGCGTGGACTTAAGTTCTGATAGACAAGCCATGCAACGGCTTAAAGACGCGGCGGAAAAGGCAAAGATTGAGCTTTCCAGCGCTACGGAAACAGAGATAAGCATTCCTTTTATTACTGCCGACGCTAGCGGGCCCAAGCATCTCAACTTTAAGCTTTCACGCGCAAGAATGGAGCAACTGTTTGACGAGCTTCTGCAACGCACCATCAAACCTATGGAAAATGCTTTGGCGGACGCCAAACTTACCAAGAGCGACATTAACGAGGTGGTGATGGTGGGTGGTATGACAAGAATGCCCAAGGTTAATGAGATTGTTAAAAACTTTTTTGGCAAAGAACCCCACAAGGGTGTTAACCCGGATGAAGTCGTAGCTGTGGGCGCGGCAATCCAAGGCGGTGTGCTGGGTGGTGATGTCAAAGATGTCCTTTTGTTGGATGTCACGCCACTGACCTTGGGGATAGAAACTTTGGGCGGTGTTAGCACGCCGATTATAAAGCGTAACACTACCATCCCGACTTCCGCTCAACAGGTGTTCTCCACCGCGGCGGATAACCAAACCAGTGTTGAGATAAACATTTTGCAGGGCGAGCGAGAAATGGCTGTGGACAACAAGTCGCTTGGGAGATTTATTTTGGACGGCATCCCGCCCGCGCCCAGAGGCGTCCCGCAAATAGAAGTTAAGTTTGACATTGACTCAAACGGTATTTTGAATGTCACAGCAAAAGACAAAGCTAGTGGCAAAGAGCAAAAGATCACCATCCAAGGCGGAACAGGCCTGTCCAAAGACGAAGTGGAAAGGATGGTCAAAGACGCGCAAGCCCACGCGGAGGAGGACAGAAAGAAAAGGGAATTGACGGAGGCTAAAAACATGGCGGACAGCCTTATTTACACCGCGGAAAAAAGCCTACGGGACGCTGGGGATAAGGTGCCAGCGGATATAAAAACCTCCGTGGAGGCAAAGATTAAATCATTAAAGGATGCTTTGCCCAACGGGACATTGGAAGACATCAAGAACAAAACGCAAGAGCTTTCTTTGGAAACGCAAAAGATTGGACAAGCCATGTATGGTCAACAAAGTCAGGGCGGGACTACTGGACCCGGTGGAGCAAATACAGGAGGCGGTCCGCAGGGCGCTTCCGGATCCGGTTGGTCCAGCGGAGGCGATGGATCAAACTCACAAGGTGGCTCTTCTGACAACCAAGGGCCCGTAGAGGGTGAGGTTATAAATTAGGTAGTTTATCAAAATGCCGAAGAGAAAAGTGGTCGTATCCACAATCCTGATAATTGTATTTGTTTTCACGGTTTCCTACATCGTGAAAGGAAAAATATACCTAAACTCGAGCCTGAATCGGAATGATGTTGAGGAATTATTAAAATCAGGCGGTTTGGTAGCACAGTATGGATGTTTAAATCCGTGCCACGGCGACTACTACATTAGCGTCGAGGACTGCGACCAAAGCACATGTGAGCGATACCATTTCAACATAGATGGCGCTACAGCTAACGCCTCGGATGGGAAATGGGCCAAGATAAAAGGTATCGTGTTCTGGAAGCCAAAGCCACTCATTAGAATTGAAGAATCTCACACTTATTTCAGCGATTTGGACGAAAACTCCATAATAAGGACTTGTGAGATGTCGCTGGAAAAAAGGATTGACGACATAGTCAAGAAAATTTCTGCTGTCTCCACAAAAGAGGAGGGTATAACCATAACCAAAAATCGTGAGGATCTTCTTAGTAGTTTCCTACCACTATCAAAACCTATACCAGACTATCGAGGTAAATATTTGATTGTACACGGCAACAACCGTTTGGAAACAAAAGGGAATAATCCTGCTGGATTTTTTTATTTAGAGTGTTTATACGATGTTAGGAATGAAAAAGTAGTCAGATTAACCGAGGTTTACAAAAAATACACGGACTGGATGTAAGACAATAAATTAACAACAGGGCAGCAGTCTAGTCTAACTCGGTATGTTCTCTATAAAGTCCAGAGTTTCTTTGCTGTTTAACCTATTGGTTATGATGAATTGACTGGGTAGCAGATTACGGATGCAAGAGATTTCCATGCTGGATTCCGCGTCTATCTTATCCTGTAACTTGCGTGAAGGTATCCATATCGTTTTTACCTTAGCGCTTAGACCAGAAAAAAAATCGCTTCTGCTATCTCCAATATAGAAAACATTGTCCACAAAGCCATGATCGCCCCCCTTTAAAAAAAACTCTGGTATACATTCTACGGCTTTAGAAACTGCTTTCTCAATCAATTCTTTCCTGGAATATCCCTCCTCACCGAAAACCCCCTCCAACTTACCCCCTTTCCTATCCGCAAAAAACTTTCTAAAACCATTAGCCATCCTATTTTCAACCACAGACCTGGGATTTCCTGTAACCAGCCAGATGGTGTTATCTTTGGTCTCAGCCAATCTGATAAGCAAATCCTGAGCATCCGGGTAATAGGTGTCCAGCGTGAACTCGCCCAACCTGTCATAAGCAACATACCATTGAGATCTTAGATAATAATAGTCTTCTGCAATCTTAGAATGCTTGGTGACATCAGGAACTAAAAACCTTAGTACATAGCTAATAAAATATTTTTCAGTAGTTCCCCTGGTTTCAGAAAATATTTTAGTCCAATCCAGATCTTCAATATTATTATGAATACCATTAAAACTTAACGCCTGTCTAAACGCGTCTTTCATACTGTCGTAAGCGCTAACATTCGTAACACATAAAGTCCCATCGTGGTCGAATAAAAACAAATTTTTGGCTTTTATTTTTTTCATATACACGCTTATTATAACATTAATGGTTGCTCCAGCAAAATCAAAGTTGCTATGAACTAAAAACGGTCTGGGTTCAGGAGGGGTTCGATTTAAAAAAAAGCCTTTGGCCAGGGTGATATAACCAAGGGCTTGTCGGACTTTTTGGGCAGGTGGTACCAAACTTCTTCCGTAATAAAAGGCATAAAGGGATGAAGGAGTTTCAGGCAAGTCATAAAGACATAGCGAAATACGGAAAGCGCGACTTCTTTGTCCTGCCGGGTTTTGAGCTCTTCCAAATACTTGCTGGCCAACTCGTCCCACATAAAATGGTAGATGCCCTCCGCGGCGTCGGCAAAGCGGTATTTGGTTAAATTATCGTCCACAAACTTCATAAGCGCGGTTAAGTCGTCCACGATTTTTCTATCCGACTCGGTGAGCTGGCCGACATTTTTGTCGAAACCTGTATCTGTAATCTTAATGTCGTTGTCATTCTTAGGACCTACGACCACATATTGGCTTATATCCACACCTCCAGAAGTGGAACCAAACTTAATAAACTGTTTACCGTCTTCGTCAACCAAAAAGTCCAAATCTCTACCAGTTGCCTCCTTGTATTTATCAAGCTCCATTAGAAAAAACCTAGCCATATTCCAGATCTTGTTGGCAAAATTCCTGTACGCGATTACCTTGTCGTGAGGAAAAGCAAAATCTTTGCCATTAGCGGTCCCAAAAATGAGCCCCATTCTTAAAGCGTCAACTCCATATTTCTCAAAATACTCGTCGGGATCTATATTGTTCCCCAAACTTTTGCTCATTTTTTTACCATCTATAGCCCGCACCATGCCATGCAAATAAACATCTTTAAACGGGGGTTTTCCCGTAGCGTAAATTCCAAACATAACCATTCTAGAAACCCATCTTGTAATAATCTCCCAACCTGTTTCCAATACATCCGTGGGGTAAAAGTACTTGAAGTCGTCTGAATCCGGATAACCCAGCGTGATCAACGGCCATTGGCCACTAGAAAACCAAGTGTCAAAAGTGTCCGTCTCCTGCAGAAACTCGTCGCCCGGAGAAGTCTCAGAAATCACATACTTGGCCTGCTTTGGCGCCGACAGGCGTTGCAAGCCCGTCTTAACCTCCGCAAAATCAAAGTCGCGTAGTTTACCAAAAGTATACTTACCTTCTTTGTTTATAAAAGCCACTTCCAGATCTGGATTGTCTTTGGCGCTATACCAGGCCGGAATCCTAATCCCCCATACTACCTGACGGGAAATAGCCCAATCCCGCATGTTTTCCACCCATTTGACATAGGTAATTTCCCGCCATTTGGGGTAAATTTTGAGCTCGCCACTTTGCGCCACCTCCAAAGCCTTCTTTTTAAGCGTCTCCACTTTTACAAACCAGTTTGGCATGGGCAGATTTTCAATATAGTCGCCACTTCGATAGTCCACGGGAACTGTATGCTTGTAATTTTGGTCGACTTTCTCAATTAGTCCCATGGAGGTTAGATCTTCCACCGCCCGACTTCTTGCCTCCGCAATTTTTAGACCCTGGTATTTGCCCGCGTTTTGGTTCATCTTGCCATCTAAACCTATGACGCTAACTATTCTTAGCCCATGTCTGAGCCCTATCTCGTAATCATTTTTATCGTGCGCGGGGGTGACTTTTAGTACGCCCGTCCCAAACGCCGGATCTACATAACTGTCGGCAATTACCTTAAGCGAGTGCTTGCCCAATGGGTCTTCAAATTCGATTTCTTTACCAATGTAATCTTTATACCTCTCATCATTCGGGTTTACCGCCAGGGCTGTGTCGCCCCATTTGGTTTCCGGCCGTACCGTGGCCACCGTCAAAGGTCCGTATTTTATGTAATACAAAGGATCGGTTTTCTCCACAAACACCACTTCCGCGTCCGAAAAAGTCGTCCCCCACTTAAAGGAGTAGTTGACGACATAGTCGTCGCGATAAATCAAACCGTCTTTGTGCATTTTCTCAAAGGTCGACCTAACGACGGCGAGGCTTTGGGGATCTAAAGTAAACCGGTACCTGCTCCAGTCCACGCTTGCGCCCATCTGGCGGATTTGGTCCTCTATCAGGTGGCGGTTATTTTGAACAAAGTCCCAAATTTGCTGGTAAAGCATATCGCGGTCAAAGTCAAAACGCGACTTACCCTGCTTTTTAAGCTCGCGCTCAAAGGTGGTTTGGGTCTCAAAGCCCGCGTGATCGGTGCCCGGCACCCATAGCGCGCTGTAGCCTTGCATGCGCTTCCAACGGATTAAAATGTCCTCAATGGCAATCATAAGCACATTGCCCATGTGCATTTTTCCGCTGGCGTTGGGCGGGGGTAGGATTATAGTGTAGGGCTTTTTGGCGGGATCGCGATCTGCCTTAAAATAACCGCCTTCCTCCCACATTTTGTAGATGCGCGATTCGACATTTTTATGATTGTATTTGGGGCCCATCGTCATGGTGTAAATTATACTCAAAAAAAGTTGGAATGTTTAACTGTGCCGGTACATACGGACAACGCAACCCCCCGCGCAATGGAACTAACTATACGATTTGGACCATCGAATTTACAAGGGTATGGACAGGTCTCCACTCTTTGGCTTTTCCACATCTCTAAATGCCTACTACCAAACCATATATCCCTGAAGTCGTCCGAATATATGTTGCCTATAGTCTTATCCTTATGTCTACGATATAAAAAGCATAGAGGTATATCTCCATTGGCCATAATGACACAATTTAAAGGTTTCACCCAACAAAAACTACCATAATCCCTTTTATTTGATAAATATTTCCACCGACTAGGAAATTCAAAACCTCCATAGACATTGACACCGGGGTACCTGCTTTTGAGTTTTTTAATGTTCTCCAACACTACCTGCCAAAATTCTTTAGGCAGGGGTCTTTCCAAATGGGCCGGCTTAAAAACTATATAACCAAGCCCAAGCTCTCTAACTATATTTACCGCTCTGTCCATTTCCTTTAATGTGGGGTTGTAAGCAGAGATAAGAAAGGATAAACCTATGTCCCTGCTGGGCATATACGAACCTAATCTTCCGATGTTTTCTAGGACTTCATCAAAGCCATCTACACCATGGACCTTTGCGAAGGTTTCTGGATAACCAGCATCAAGACTAATCCTCACATATGTGCAATAACGAGCGACGGAAAAAATCCTCTCTAGTAAGTATCCATTGGTCACAAATCCGATTTCGTAACCTAATTTATGAGCCGTTTCGACCAACAGGGCTATTTCTGGATGTGTAGTTGGTTCCCCTCCACCCACAAACTCCACTGCCCTAGCCCCCAGGCTTTTAGCGTCCGCCAAGACTTCAGCTAGTCTTTTGGAGTTTATGAATGTGGGATTGCTCTGAGAATAGCTATTAAAACAGCAATGTCCGCATCTAAAATTGCAAAAACCATCGGCCGGATCTATCTCTATCGTCAGAGGGGCCACCAGCTCCTTCCTTCTTAAACACTCGATCAAGTCCTTGTGTATCAACACCTTCTGTTCGCTATAAGGACTAAGCATAATGATAAATATTAAAACGAGAGGATTATAATATAAACCGTACTTGATGTATAATTTGGCTACCTGGGGCCGTTAGCTCAGTTGGTAGAGCGCTTCATTCGCATTGAAGAGGTCGGCGGTTCGAATCCGCCACGGTCCACCAAAAGTGGTAAAATCACCCCGAATGAAAAATGTTGTAGTTATAGGCGGAGGGACGGGTACATATATGGTCCTGTCCGCCCTCAAAAACTACCCGGTAAATCTCACAGCAATAGTTGCTATGACCGATTCGGGCGGGTCTACGGGACGGCTTAGGGATCAGTACGGCGTTTTGCCTCCTGGCGATATCCGCCAAGCTTTAGTAGCACTATCAGAAGAGACAAAAATTTGGCGCGAACTCTTTACGTATAGATTTCAAGGTGGAGACTTTGACGGCCACAATTTTGGCAACATCTTTTTGTCTACCGTAGAGCAAATGGCCGGCTCGTTACCAAAAGCAATTAAATTAAGTCAAAAACTCCTTAAAACAAAAGGCAGTGTGCTACCCGTAACCACAGAAAAACTTACCCTGCACGCAAAACTCGAGGATGGGGAACGGTGTCCGGAGAACACGAAATAGACGCGTTAGGACAAAACTGGAATTTTCCCGTCAAGAGAATTGTTAAAATCTGGTCAACCCCAAAGTCGCGAATTACAAAAGAAGTTAGGCGAGCTTTGGAAAAAGCCGACTATGTAATAATAGGGCCGGGAGATTTGTATACAAGCGTTCTGCCAAACTTTCTCGTAACGGGAATGTCAGAAGCTCTTGTAAAAAGCTGGGCTAAAAAGATTTTTATTGTCAATCTAATAACCAAACGCGGTCAGACAGACGGATTCAAAGCTAGCGACTTTATTCACGAGCTAAGAAAGTATATCAAGGGATTGAGGCTCGATTATATCCTAATAAATAGCGGTGAGATTTCAAAAGATGTAGTTGGATGGTATCAAAAGACCTGTGAGGTAGAGCCGGTCAAAAACGACCTAAAAAGTAGCTCAAGTACTAAGGTAATTTTTGCTGATATAGTGAGCAAAACCCAGTACGGCAAAACTATTTCCGACCGTATCCAGCGGAGCCTAATTCGCCATGACCCTGAAAAACTAGGCAAAGCGCTAACAGAAATCTTTTACCCAAGACACATCTTACTATGCTAAAATCCCAAACCATGAACTACGATTTCTTAATAATAACGCCGACCTTCCTCAGGGATAAATTGTTGAAAGAAAACATAGAGTCCGTAAAAAATCAGTGTTATGAAAACTATCTACACTTAATTGTGGATGACGCACCCAGCGAAAATACAAGAAAAACAGTGGAAAATTACAAGGATGGGAGAATCGTATACATACAACGCCAAAGAAATCCCACAGACCTAAAAACTTCATGCAACGCTTTAAATTTTGGGCTGTCCTATTCTAAGTTACTTGGGTACAAATTTAGTTATATTAAAATACTACACGATGACGATCTTCTTTACAAAGGCGTATTGAAAAGACATGCCGAAATTTTGCAAAATCAAAATTATGGCATGGTGATGGGTAGGGAGATGAGAATCGACGAAACGAATGGAACCTATGAGATCAAAGGTGAGGCGGTATCAAACAACCCAGACATTGTGAGAATGGTGACGCTTGCAACTTACATCCAATACACCTCACTCACATACAGGTACGAATATTTTATAGCCAATACAGCTAACAAAAAGGGTGATACCTATAAACCACATATTTGCTTTGGGGAGGATAAGGATGTAACCGCAAGATATCTAAAACTCCTTAGCAAGTTGAATAAGGAGGTGGCTTACGACCAAGAAATTTGCTCCATCTATAGAAAATCCGGAGCGGACAGAATAACAACCAGCATCACTGAGGAAAAGAGAGAGAAAGATATACAGGAGGTGGTATGCTCGAATACTACAAACAAAGAGCTTTTTCTGGTAAAATTACTGGAATGTACCCAAAAGCCTTTGCGTGTATTTCCCAAACCTTGGAGAAAAAAGGGTCTGCTATTGTGGTTGGATGAAAAACTATTTCACAACAGAAAAACACTTGATTACGATCTTGTTTACTGGTGGAAGAAAGACCTCACACCCACAGCTTAGTCAGACAAGCGAACAATTAGTCTATCTTAAACCTACATACCCATTGACCTTACGGAGCTAATGTGAAATCATAGTAATGACATCATGAGGGCGGACTTTTCAAAAATCATCAGGGAGTCGATCGACATCACAAAGTCAAATAAACGACTGTGGGTTCTGGGCTTGGTAGTGGCCTCACTTTCTATGGGCGGTAACTTTGGATCAGGCGGAAATTTTAGCGACTTGAGCAAACGGTTTGATAAATCAAAACAAGAGAATATCCGTCTCGATCAGTCAAATACTTCAAACGAGGACAACAAGACAGACGACTTGGAAAACCCAGTATACAACCTCCTTAACAGCGATATTTCAGCGGTTACTCACAACTTGCCCCAGGTCTTAGGCGCCTCAACCACCAGCCTTGTGGGGTTGTTTAAACTAATCCCCCTCTCCTTTTTTGCCGGGTTGGGTATCCTATTGGCGATGGTAATTCTTTTGGGCCTAGCCATTTCTTTATACGCGCAAAGCTGGGCGCAATCTGGGCTAATTGCCGGAATTAACCTCCAAAGCGCGGGGGGAAACCCTTCGCTGTATCAGATGTCGGACAAAGGCAAGCTTAACGCCATTCAAGTCATAAAGATCAAGCTCTTCCCAGTGTTGCTTTTTGCGCCGCTGGTAATTTTAAGCGGACTTATCTTGGCAGTGCTGGCTGTAGCTATGGGTAACGGGGGTAGAGTTCTTTCTCTAGCCCTGGCGATTCCCTACATCTTTCTTGTTGTTATAGCGAGCGTAGTTCTTTCTGCCTCGATACATCTTGGTATTCTAGCCATAAACCTGGAATCTCTCGGTTGGAAGGCGGGTCTCAAAAAAGGCTTTACCGTCTTTAAAAAGTTCTTTTTTGATGTCCTAGTCATGTCGATCATTAATTGCTTTGCCGGGTGCATATTGGGCCTTGCGGGATTCGTGGTTGCCGGTATTTTAATCGCTGTTGGCGTGGTGTCGGTTTTGGGCGCGACAGCGTTTCCTCCATTTTTAGTTGTCGCGGGACCCGTAGTTTTTTTGGCCACACTAGCCTTAATTTTTGCCACGGGACTTTTGGGAGCGATATCCGCCGTTTTTAAACAGTCAACCTGGGTTTTACTGTACAAACAACTTACAGAGGAGGGGCATGGAATTAACTAATCCTACAAATGTTCAAACGAATCTAAATAACCAACAGCCGTGGGTGGGAAATCCATATCAGTCGGCGCAGTCGCAAAGCCAACCGCCAACCCCGCAGGGCGCCCAACTAGACTATGCCGGGTTTTGGTTGCGATACCTTGCTCAAATGGTAGATTCCGCGATCTGGTCGCTTAACTTTTTTATGCCGCTTTACTTGCTGAGCGCGCTTGGAACGGCGAATGTAGAAGTTTTTGTCCCAGGCTTCCTGTGGTTTATCTTGTATATCCTTATGGCAGGTCCTCTGATAAAGTTTTTTGTCCACCCATGGCTTATTTCCCATACGGGGGCGGGGCTGGGCAAAATGATCTGCGGTATGGAGATCATAAATCAGGATGAGTCGCGTCTGACCTATAAAAATGCCGTCTTTAGGGAGTATATTGCAAAAATAGCTTCCAACGCACTGCTGGGTTTGGGTTATTACTGGATCTTTAGAAATCCGCAAAGGCAGGGGTGGCATGACGGCTTGGCGGGCACTTATGTGATCAAAAAACATAATGGAGCGCTTACTGGACTTATGGCGCTTATTATAATGATTGTGATGATTTTTGGACTGGGCTACAAAGCTTTTGACAATTTTAGAAACGCCAAGACTCTGCAGTACGACATCATGACGCTAGTCACACAAGTTCAACAGGACTTTACGGAGACGCTGGCGCCCAAGACCCCATCAACCAGTTTTGATAGTGGCTCCGACAAAAAAGATTGGCAGGTGGAGTTTGACGACAGTTGGATACTCAAAGACGATGGTAACCAAATAAACTACGGCGATTATGAGAAATACCAAAACATGTCGTACGACGAGCTGTTAAAAGAACTGGAAAAGCTAAACACGCAATAACCCCCAAAGTAAAGTATAATTAGCGTGAGCCATAAGGAGGGATACCGAAGCGGTCATAACGGGCTGGTCTCGAAAACCAAGCGCGGGGCGACTCGCACGGGGGTTCGAATCCCCCTCCCTCCGCCAGTTGTCGTAATTTAGTAATTCCCTCATTCAAGAAACTTTGATATACTTTGTCCATGAGGAGGGTTTTTGCATTGGGTAGTTTTTTACTGCTTATCGGAGTTTTGCCTTTTTCTACCCAAAACCAGGCTCCTCCTATCCCACTGAATTTTCTATACAACAAGAAATAAGAGCGGGTGCTAACGAGCACGGTGCCCGCATGCATGCACGCTGGAAAGAAACTAAGTGCAGGTGTTTAGGGCTCGAAAGACCGGCCACTGCGACAGGCTACACAACTGACTATGTGTGCCATGGTCTAGTTATGGATTGTATTAAAACAAAATAGGGTATAAAGATACAGAAGATCGACTAATGTAAAGTCAGATTTTAAATTAGTCACGGTAGGCTTTTGGCCTTGTAATAACAGCCTTCCCAGCGTGACCAAACTTGGGTTTTGGACAAAAACGGCCTAAAACCAGCCCAACCTAAGCCCTCAACAACCTCCGGATCACAACCAAACCAATGTTTTCCTGTTGCGTTAGGCGCGTGATTAAACCCCTGGGCCAATTTTGCACCCAATGCTTGCTTGTGGGAATTTCCGGATATAATGAGCGCAAATCGGTAAAAGAAGAGGGGGGAGATAACTGTGACCAGTAAAACATGCATCAAAGATAAGGCTTTTATAAAACTTGGCGACATAAAGGAGCTGTACGACGAGCATTGCCAAATATCGGCGTTAAATTTGACGCTGTTTCCAAATGCCGCCTAACCCCAATAAGTCCAAAACATGCTAAAATACCCACATGGAAAACCAAACATACAAACTAAGCCCGTCGGATTTTGCTTACCTATACGAAGAATGCAAATGTTGCTACTACCTTAAAGTCAAGCATAACATCCAGCGACCGCAAATGTCCTTTCCGGGCGTCTTTTCCGCGCTAAACACGCGTCTGCAGGGCACTCTGGTGGGTCACGAGTTAAGCAGTCTGGCGACAACGCTCCCCCAAGGCATGGTGGAAAGTCAAGAAGGTTACGTGGAATCTTTGCCCGTAGAAGGCACTAATATTTATATTAAGGGCAAGTACGACTTATTGGTGAAGCAACCAGACGGCGCTTATTTAATTGTGGACTTTAAAATCAGCGGCCCCACCGAGGAGAAAATTGCCAAGTACCAAACGCAATTGCAGGCTTATCATTACGCGTTTACCCATCCGGCTGTGGGCGAGCCTAAACAGGTGACGCGGCTTGGCCTGATAGTTATGTACCCGGACAAGGTTAAATTTGTGGACGGGGAGGCTGTCTTGACTTTTCCGCCAAAATGGCTTGAGGTGCAGAATGATCAGGTGGCGTTTGTGAACTTTATTAAAGGCATTCAGGCTTTGCTCGACGGACCGGTTCCGCCGGAAAACCCCGACTGTGGGTGGTGCGGGTATAGGCATTTGGGGGAGAAGCTTGCGGGTTTGGGTGATAAATAATCAAATTGGTATCTGATCAGGAACCCGTTATTTCTTTGTAAAACTCATGTTCCTGCAGTGTGTCAATCGTATTGCAAAACTGCAGATAGGCTAGGGTCGCGCAATAATCGCGCAGATTACCGCGCAAGGCTTTTTGCTAGCAGGTCGGAGTGTAAACCTACAACGGCATAATCCTCCCCACGGACGGCGACTGAATCCGCAGACAATTAAATAAACTTGATCGTCTCTGTATTCTCGCCAAGAGAGTCTACAAGTCTTGAGATATTAACCACTTTATCCTTAGGGACAACAATGAGTACATCCTTTGTGTTAACCACAACCACACCATCCAACCCTACTCCCGCCACTAGCTTGCCCTCCTCAAGATTGTAGACCATGCTATTCCTTGATTCCCAAAGTTTTGTTAAACCATACTCCAAATTAGCTTCCTCCTCCGGCATCAAGGCCTCTTTTAAAGCGTAAAGCGTCCCGGGATCGCTCCAACCCATATCAGCTGGCAATACAACCGCATTTTCCTTGGGCAATTTTTCCGCAATAGCGTTATCGTGGCTTATCTTTGGCAAGGTCGGATAAATCTGTTTGACAACTTTTTGCTCGTCGTGCTTGCCTAACGAGTTGTAAATAACCTCCAAACCCGCGCACAATTCCGGCTGATAGGTTTTAAACAAGCCCAAAGCATAATCAATGTCTTCCACTAAATAGCCCGGATTCCATAACCACTCTCCGGAAGCAAACATTGCGTTACAGCTCTCCGTGTCGGGCTTATATTTCCAACCCATAAATTCAGAAACCCCCCGCTCAAGCTCTTTTCCCACATGAATCCAACCCAAATTATTATTAGCAAATCGGGGTTTTTCCCCGATAAACACGACCTTTTGGGGGTTTGCTTGACAGTAAACTTCTGCGCGCTTTAGGGCATCGATAAAATTGTCCACCCGGCGCATCAAGTGATCCGCCCAAAGCAGAGCAATGGGACCCGTATAACCTTGTTTTTTCAGGCGCATCAAATTAAGTCCGACCGCGGGAGCTAAATCGCGTTTTTCCGGCTCGCCCACAATGTTAGCCACCGGAATTTCCGGCAGCTCCGCCTTAACCATGGAGACATATTGCTCGTTGGTGCTGATAATGATGTTTTCCAGTCCAAATGGTTCTCTTACCCTGTCCACAGCCAGCTGCAAGGTGGACTTCCCGTCAAACATCCTAATAAATTGTTTGGGCAAAGATTTCCGCGACAGGGGCCAAAGCCTGGTACCCGCGCCGCCGGCAAAAATAATTAGCTTCATCTGTTTAGTATACTAAAAAATGCTAAAATGCGCTAAATTTGGCAAAGGAGGTGGCTTTATGAAAGAACTTAAAAACACGCTTGGGGGTTTTATGGATTTTATTCGCGAGGCGGGAGTTGTAGGGCTGGCGGTGGCTTTTATGCTTGGTGGCGCTATAACTAAGGTGGTGACATCTTTGGTCAACGACATGATTAACCCGATTTTGGGCATCTTTTTAGGCGCGGCCGGCAATTTAAAGGAGATGGCCATAACTGTGGGCGGGGCAAGAATCGCCTGGGGAAGTTTTGCCAATAACCTAATTGATTTTATAATAGTAGCAGCTGTGGTTTACTTTGGGGTCAAAAGGCTGGGGCTGGACAAGCTGGATAAGAAAAAGGGCTAAATTTTGCTGGTCGACGGATACCCGCCCGTGTTCTACAGAGGAAAGTATTTGTAGCAGGCTGACAGTCAAGCAACCAGCCACATTCAACCGAGTTTTGGAGGGATCGCATAGAGGCCTAGTGCACAGACCTGGAAAGTCTGCGGGGAGAAATCCTCACGCGGGTTCGAATCCCGCTCCCTCCGCCAGTCACACAAACTAATCATGCTAAAATGTAAATACATATGAACGCGGACAATCTAACTACAAGATCAAAAGAAGCTCTTACAAAAGCTATGAACGTAGCCGAAAAATCGAACCACAGCCAAGTGGAAGCGCTGCATCTGCTATATGCCCTATTAACTCAAGAAGACACCCTAACTATACCACTCATACAATCTACCGGCGCGGACATTACCCAACTGTTTAGAAGCGTGGAAACTGAGCTTGCGTCCTTGCCCAAACTGCAAACAAAGACAACACCCCAAATTTCATCGGAACTGCAAGAAGCCATAAAACGGGCATCCTACGAAGCAGGCTCCTTAAACGACTCCTATATCAGCACCGAACACTTACTCCTTGCCATACTAAAAACAGCCAATGAAGCCAAAAAAATCTTAAACGATTATAAAGTGGAGTACGAACAAATCAAAAGAAACACCACACAATTAAGAAACAATCAGACGGTAAACGATCCCGACCCGGAACAAAAATACAATGCCCTTAAAAAATACGGACAAGACCTAACAGAACTTGCTAAACAAGGCAAACTTGATCCAGTGATAGGAAGAGACGACGAGATCAGGCGAGTTATGCAAGTCCTTTGCAGAAGAAGAAAAAACAACCCAGTGTTAATAGGCGACCCCGGTGTGGGAAAGACGGCTATTGTTGAGGGTTTGGCCCAAAGAATAGTTTCCGGCGATGTCCCTGAGTCACTAAAAAATAAAAAGGTAATAATGTTGGAAATTGGGGCGCTCTTGGCCGGAGCTAAATTTAGGGGCGAATTTGAAGAACGCTTCCAAGCCCTGCTCAAAGAGGTAGAAAAGGCGCAAGGTAGCGTAATACTTTTTGTGGACGAGATACACACCATTGTGGGTGCTGGTAAAGCGGAAGGCGCTGTGGATGCCGCCAATATGTTAAAGCCCCTTTTAGCCCGCGGAATTTTACACATGATAGGCGCCACAACGCTTGACGAATACAGAGAATATATAGAAAAAGATCAGGCGTTGGAAAGACGCTTTCAACCAGTTTATGTCAACGAACCCTCGGTAGACGACACAATAGCTATTTTAAGAGGACTAAAGGAAAAGTACGAGATTCACCACGGTGTTAGAATAACCGATCAAGCACTTGTCGCGGCAGCCCGACTGTCCGACAGATACATAACGGAACGATTCCTGCCGGACAAAGCTATAGACTTAATTGACGAAGCAACCTCAACAATAAAAATGGAAATTGAAAGCATGCCCATAGAACTTGATGAGCTACACCGCGCCATACTTAAACAGCAAATTGAGCGAGAGGCTTTAAAGAAGGAAAACACCAAAGAAAGTAAGGAAAGGCTGGAGGAGATAGAGAAAAAAATATCATCTTTAAAGGAGGTCTTTGACGGAAAGAAAAAGCGGTGGGAGGATCAACGCCAGCTAATTCGCTCGCTTAGAGAATTGAATAAGGAAATTGAAAGCCTAAGAACACAAATGGAAAGAGCGCAAATGGAAGCCGACCTAGCCAAAGCGGCGGAAATTCAGTATGGAAAAATCCCGGAGAAGCAAAAAGAACTAGCAAAAATAGAAAAAGAGATTAGCGAAATACCAAAAGACCAAAGAATCTTGCGTGAGGAAGTTACAGCGGAAGACATAGCAAGAGTCGTAGCAAAGTGGACGGGAATACCAATAACCAAACTTTTGGAAACAGAGGCCCACAAATTGGCAAACCTAGAAGAAGAGATAAAAAAGCGCGTAGTGGGACAAGATCAAGCCGTTTCGGCCGTTGCCAGAGCAATTCGCCGTTCTAGGGCCGGCCTAAAGGCCAAGAACAAACCAATAGGATCTTTTCTCTTTTTGGGACCAACGGGAGTGGGAAAGACAGAGCTGGCCCGAACAATCACGGAAATACTTTTTGACAAGGAAGACGCCATGATAAGGCTGGACATGAGTGAATATATGGAAAAGCACTCTGTGGCAAGGTTGATAGGCGCTCCCCCCGGATACATAGGCTACGAGGAAGGTGGTCAACTAACCGAGCCGGTCAGAAGAAGACCTTACACAGTGATACTTTTAGATGAAATAGAAAAAGCCCACCCCGATGTATTTAATGTACTCCTGCAGGTTTTGGACGACGGACGACTTACAGACGGACAAGGCAGAACCGTAAACTTTTCTAACACCCTAGTAATCATGACCTCCAATCTAGGGAGCGAACTGATGCTAGAGGGCAAAAGTCCGGACACCGAAAAACAAGTTATGGAAATTGTTCGTAAACATTTCAGACCGGAATTTCTAAATCGACTTGACGCTATAGTCATATTTAACACACTAAACGAGCAGGTTTTGCTGGAAATCGTCAAACTCCAAGTTAATAACCTGATTAAACTTGTAGAGGAAGAGAAGAAAATCAGTCTCACAGTTTCAAAAGAAGTTTATAACTACTTGTTGGAAAAAGGTTATGACCCGGCCTTTGGAGCAAGACCCTTAAAAAGAATTATAGAGACGGAAGTTATGGATAAACTGGCGCTAGAAATAATTGAAGGAAAAATAAGTGAAGGAGATAAGGTTAAAATACATGTTGACGGAAATAATGTCGTAGTTCATAAGGCGTAGGATATTTTGTGTGGTGAATTTTTACCAAAGGACAACGCCATGCTAATAATATACGCTCACCCAAATAAAGACGGACATTGCGGATATATGCTAAAGAAGGCGGTGGAAAGTTTAGAAAAAAGTTCCACACCATACGAAATTTTAGACCTTTATGAAATAAATTACGACCCGGTATTAAAACCCAACGAGCTGTATTCGTCTCAAAAGAGGGAAACCTCTGAGCAAACGCTAAATTTTCAAGAAAAAATAAAGTCCAACGATAAGCTCATTTTCATATACCCCACTTGGTGGAACTGCCCGCCTGCTATTCTTAAAGGTTTTATCGACAGGGTTTTTACATCCGGCTTTGCCTTTTATTATAAAGACGGCAGACCCAAACCTTTGCTCACGGGCAAGAAGGCTGTTGTTTTATCCTCAGCCGGCGGCCCTAGTTTTTTGTGGATTAATACGGGGGCTGTAAGATTTTTAACCAAGAGCGCCCTAAAATTCTGCGGAATCGAGTCAAAGGGATTTTTGATAAACAAGGCCATAAAGCTCGACGACAAACAAATGGTAAAAATTGAACGCGCGGTGGCAAGAGCGCTAGCTTACCTTAGCTAGCAAATCGCCCAGGGCTGCCGGATTTAAAGACAAACTTGTTAGTAAGCATGGCATGGTATACTTTTTGCCATCGTCTCTTTGGTGGTGGGGAAATCTCCTTTTGGTAGTTTGGGGTCTTGTAAATAGTTAGCCGAGGTTCGCAAGCGCAACGCAATAGTATATGAAACCCGTCAAAATAGTCGTCAACGATAAAATGCAGAAGAATTATGTCTACTATCTTACAGAGCCCATGGGCAAAAACCTCGACCCCCGTTTTAAACCTCAACTAACCCCCAAACAAATGCTGGAGCTTGGAGTCTTTGGAGGAAAGTACATGACCGACTGCGCGGACGAATTTCCCAAAGACTGGTTCACGAACGCCAAACTCTCACCACTTAAGTCCAGCCCAAAATTAAACTATTTTGGCGTATCCGCGAGTCAACCTTTAAAAGTATGGCAGAAAAAGGGCTGGATCTATCCAGAAGATCCGCGCGGGTGGTTCCAATGGTACTGCCGGTACTATATGGGAAGGAGAATCCCCCAAGAAGACGAAAGACAAATAAAAAGATGGCTGGCAATGAAGAGGCATATTGTACAGATACAAAAAAACTGCGCGCCCGGAGACAGAAACTGCAGAAAACGCCAGCGCCAAGCCCTGTTGCACTGGGCTTACGACAGTCGTAAAATCTGATACAACTTATACATAAAAATTTGACTGAAAAGTCGAAAGGAGAGTACATGACTGGTTATTGCGATAATATTGAAAAACTTACCCTTGAAAATACATATTTTAGAAAAGTTTTGTTTACCGCCCCACACAGTCAGCTAGTACTTATGGCTCTGCAACCGGGGGAAGAAATTGGTATGGAGGTTCACCCTGAGCACGATCAGTTTTTTAGGTTTGAGGCCGGTTCTGGCAAGGCAATTATTGACGGTGTGACACATGAGGTTTCCGACGGTTTCGCGGTGGTCGTACCAGCTGGAGCTAATCATAATGTTATCAATACTGGGACGGAAGTTCTAAAGTTGTACACTATTTACAGTCCGGCGGAACATAAGGACGGCACCATTCACAAAACTAAAGCGGAAGCCGAATTGGCTCGCCATTAAATACGAAAAACACTCTATATAAGTAAATAAGCAATCGGGGTAAGGGGGGGGTGTTAATCCAAAGTTAAAAGTGCACTGATCCAAAGCTTGACAAAGTATACTCCATTCTCTATTATCAAGTAACCCCCTAGGGGGGATGTATGCTAAGCCCAAAAGAAAAACAACAAACACTAACAAGGCTCAAAAGAATCGAGGGCCACTTGAAGAAGGTGCGGGAGATGGTGGAATCCGATGAGTATTGCATACATGTTATTACACAATCTATGGCGGTACAAAGCGCTTTGCGCGCGGTGGATGAATTTATCTTAAAAAAGCATCTAGAAACCTGCGTCAAAGAAGCAATGATAAAAAACAACAACGCAAATTTAAAAATTGAGGAAGTAATGAAAACTATCAAGTTTGCCAGAAAATAATATGCTCAACCTACTTATCCCATTTTTAACCGGACTCTCCACAGGCGGACTCACCTGTTTTGCTTTGCAAGGGGGACTATTCTCTTCACTGATTTTACAGACCAAAGAGGACGGTGGATCAAAAACCAAGGCAATCATGGCGTTTTTAGTAGCAAAGATCGCCTCTTATTCCGTTTTGGGTCTAATATTAGGTTTGGTTGGGGAAGCTTTATCACCATCTATAAAACTAAGCGCTCTAATATATTTAGCCGCATCCATTTTTATGACCGGTTTAGCCTTGGAAACTTTTAAAGTCCACCCGATTTTTAGATATTTTATACTCCAACCGCCAAAATTTGTCAGAAGATACTTTAGGAATAACTCCCAAAGATCAGGTGTTTTCGCGGGTGGACTGTTGGGAGCCGCTACTGTCCTCATTCCCTGCGGGACTACTCAAGCCATGATGGCCCTGGCAGTTTCAAGTCAAAACCCCGTTACCGGAATGTTGACTATGACATCTTTCACCTTAGGCACGGTTCCTATATTTTTAGTGTTTGGACTCACCGCCGCCAGACTTAGTCAAACCCACGCCGAGAAAATTCAAAGAGCTATTGCCGTAGCGCTATTTGTATTGGCAGGCTACACGCTTATATATTCGCTACGGCTCTTTGGACTAAATCCAATATCCTTTCTGGAAAACAGAAACCAAACAACGGAAAACATAATCGCGTCCGGGTATTCGGCTGGCTCGAATCAAGAAGTTCAAATCGAACTGACTGACAGAGGCTACATTCCGCAAAGGGTAAGTGTGAAAAAAGGCATTCCGGTGGAACTGACTATTGTGAATAATCAGGCTTGGGGATGCATTCAGGCCTTTGTTATTCCAAGCTTAAACATAAGGCGTACAATCCCACCCGGAGAATCCACCGTGATAACTTTCACGCCAAGTAAGTCGGGTAAAATCGGCTTCACCTGTAGCATGGGCATGTACTATGGAGAACTTATCGTCCAATGAGTAAAGCTTTACACAAAAGAAAATATATCGTCGAAAACATGCATTGCGTAAGCTGCTCGATTCTAATAGAAGAAGAGCTTGAAAACAGCCGTTGCGCGGAAAACGCAAATTGCAGCTACGCCTCCTCAGAGTTGGTTTTGGAGTCAAAAGATCCCATTGACGACACAAAAGTAATTGAAGTTTTGTCCAAGTTAGGGTATAGAGCCCACCCTAAGGAGTAGTAAACCCATGGCAGAATCCAAGGTTACGCATCTTAATGTGCGCGGGATGCATTGCTCCTCCTGCGCCCTGATCATTGAGAGAAAACTAAAGAAACTGGACGGGGTTGTAAGCGCTAGCGTTAGTCTTATAAATCAGACCGCCACGGTCGTACATAATTCCAGCGTCCAGCCCAACGATATTGCAGATACCATAAGCAAAGCGGGATACAAAGCAACATTGCAAAACGAACAAAGCTACGCAAAACAGGAAGAAGCAAACGCTAACAAAAACACCCAAGCGCTAATAAAGGTTGTTATCTCAGCGATTCTATCCACCCCGCTAGTTTTATTTATGCTCGTGGACATACCCTATAAGGGCCTGCTATCCTTCATTCTCGCCACACCTGCGCAATTTATTTTGGGTTGGGGGTTTTACAAGGGATTCTTATCCAACATCAGAGCTAGATTTTTTGGCATGGACAGCCTCATTGCGATTGGCACCACTACTGCATATCTTTACTCCGTATATAACTTACTCAAACCCAAAGTCGCAGATGAAATGCCTCATTTGTATTTTGAAACATCGGCTCTACTAATAACTTTTGTGCTGTTGGGAAAGTATTTGGAAGAAAAAACCATTAGAAAAACTTCCTCCGCCGTCAAGGCGCTGATAGGTTTACAGGTGAGAACCGCGAATTTAATTGTGAATGACAAAATTGCAGAAATACCCGTGGAAAAACTTAAAGTAGGAGATGTGTTTTTGGTCAAACCCGGGGAAAAGATCGCAACGGATGGAATAGTCGTAGAAGGACAAACTTATATTGATGAATCCATGTTGACTGGTGAAAGTTTGCCCGTAAAAAAAGCTGCAGGCGATATCGTTGTAGGGGCGACCTTAAATCAAGCGGGTTCGATAAAAGTCAAGGTGCAGAAAACAGGCTCGGAAACAATGCTAGCTCAAATAATCAAACTGGTGCAAGAAGCTCAAGGATCTAAGGCTCCAATCCAAAACTATGCCGACAGAATTTCTTCCATCTTTGTTCCCTTCGTGTTAGTCACAGCATCCTTAACCTTTATTTACTGGAAATTTTTTGCCCCGGCTCCCCTTGATGTGGCTGTTACCTACTTTATTGCTGTTGTAATAATATCGTGCCCGTGCGCCCTAGGCCTTGCTGTCCCAACAGCCTTGTCAGCGGGTATAGGACTTGGCGCAAAAAACGGCATTCTATTCAAAGGCGGGGAGTCGATAGAAAACATTAATAAGATTGACACAATTGTCTTTGACAAAACAGGGACCATCACCAAAGGCAAACCCGAAGTAATCCATATAGAGGGAAATCCAAATTTCAGCGCAGGTAGTGTGCTGGAAGTTTCTGCGAGTCTAGAAAGTCATTCTGAACACCCCCTTGCCCGATGCATTGTAAAAAAAGCGGAGGAAACGAGAACAAAATTGTTGCAGGTGAAAAATTTTAAGGCGGAATCAGGACTGGGCGTCACGGGAGAAATCGCCGGAGTTAAATATCGTTTAGGTAGTTTTGATTATGTCAGTAGCCAATCAAAAAATGTGGATATTAGCGCAAGCTTAGAAAATACCAAGATGTTTGGCACAAAAGTATATCTGGCCGACGATAACAACATACTGGGAGTGATTGTGGTAAGAGATGAGATCAAGGACGAAGCGACAACCGCTGTAAAGATTCTAAAAAGTAAATATAAAATTGTGATGCTTACGGGGGACAATCAGGAGACGGCCGATGAAATTGCCCGCCGGGCGGGTATTGATAATGTTATCGCCAAGGTTTTACCGCAAAATAAAGTTGAGGAAGTCCTAAAACTTCAAAAGCAAGGAAGAAGGGTGGCCATGGTGGGCGATGGCATTAACGACTCCCCCGCGCTCTCACAAGCAAATGTGGGAATTGCCATGGGAAACGGCACCGATGTAGCTATTGAGTCGGCGGACATTATCCTGATTAAAAACAACTTGCTGGATGTGGCAAAGGCCATAGATATTGGGGAGACAACTTTCGCAAAAATAAAGCAGAATATGTTTTGGGCGCTCTTTTATAATACCGCCGCCATCCCTATTGCGGCAGGCGCTTTTGCCGTGTATGGCTTTAGATTAAAACCGGAGCTTGCCGGGCTGGCTATGGTGCTAAGCTCAATTTCCGTTGTCCTTAATTCCTTAACCATCGGCTTGGAATTAAAAAACAGACCCCAGCCATTAAATTCAACAGTGGCTGAACCATAAGCTAATGTATGTAAATTAGGGACTAGTCGCTAAACTGATTTTAGATTGATTACCCGCGCGAACAAGCCTCCACAAACCCGCAGAATAAGGGGTGGGGAGAAAGCGGGCGGGATTTGTATTCCGGGTGGAATTGAGTCCCCACAAAAAATGGGTGGACGGAAGTTGGTAACTCAATGGATTCAGCCAGTTTTCCGTCGGGAGAAGCGCCGGCAAAAATCAGTCCTGCGTCTGACAGAGCCTGTTTGTAGTCGTTATTGACTTCGTATCTGTGCCGATGCCGCTCATTGACAATACCGTCAACCAATTGCTCCGGCGCGTACTTAGCGTAACACTCTTCAATCAATGAGCCTTTTTCCAACCGACATGGCCATGAACCTAGGCGAATAGTCCCTCCATAGTTTTTTTCTTTAAGATATTTTTCTTGCTCTGGCATGATGTGGATAACAGGATCCGGGGTATTTTGGTCCGCTTCCAGGGTATTTGCCTTACTAAGCCCCAAGATATTTCTGGCATATTCGATTACCGCCATCTGCATGCCAAAACAAAGTCCCAAAAACGGGATTTTGCGCTTGCGGGCAAACTCTACCGCCTTAATTTTTCCCTCTACGCCACGGCTCCCCCAACCCTGCGGAATAATTATCCCGTGGTACTCGTTCTTAATAAGTGTTTCCAGCTCGGCGCGTTTTGTGTCGTCCTCAAAATCTTCAATATTGAACCATTGGATTGACGGTTTAAAACCCAAATGCCAACAGGCGTGCTTGATAGCCTCCACAACACACACGTATGAATCCTCTAAAACATAGTCGCCAGAGGCAAAATATTTACCCGCTATAGCGACCTTTACTTCCTTATCCTGCCGGGACGACGCGATTTTTTCCGTAAGTTTCTCCCAGACTGTAAAATCTAGACCGCGCGCTTCTAAACCCAACCTCCTCTGCAGTTTTATGTGGAGGTCCTGATCCCTTAAAAATAGCGGAACCTTATAAACGCTATCCACATCCGGCGCGGAAATAATATTTTCCTCCTTCACACCTGTGTTAAATGCCATGGTCTTTTTCCGCTTCTCGTCGATCCCAATCTTGCTTCTACACACCACAAAATCCGGATGAATACCTAGTTTGTACAGCTCGTAAATGGAGGCTTGAGCGGGTTTGCTCTTCATCTCGCCCAAAAAGCTGGGAACCGGCAAGTACACTACATGCACCAAGGTGGTATTTTCGGGCTCCTGATGCAAAAGTCGTCTAATAGCCTCGTAAAACATAACATTTTGGTACTCCCCTACCGTTCCGCCCACCTCAACAACCACCACTTCCTGACCCTGTCCGACGCCTTTGATGCGTCTTATTATCTCCTCCGGAATGTGGATATGACCCTCTACGCATTTACCACCGTAACCCAAAGATCTTTCCCGCTTAATAACATCGTTATAAATCTGACCCATGGTCAAATAATTATTTTTGCCGGACAGACTTTGGTCCATAAATCTTTCATAATGACCCAAATCTTCGTCCGTCTCCACCCCGTCGTCCGTAACAAACACCTCACCGTGCTCCAGCGGATTCATGGTTCCTGCGTCCAAATTTAAATACATATCCGCTTTTAGAGGAGCCGTTTTATACCCGCAGGATTTGAAAAGCAGAGAGAGCGAGGCGGTGGTGATACCCTTACCAAGACCAGAAATAACTCCGCCGGAAACAAAGATGTATTTTGTGTCGACCATAAACTTGAGTCGTATTGTTACACAAAAAGCCTTAGCAAAACAATAGACAAACATTATTCGGACTAAAATTGCCCCAAAGCCAAAAAACTGTTATAAGGTGGGTGTGACGGAAATTGAAGAAATAAAGCAAAAACTGGACATTGTGGATGTTGTAGGACAGTATGTTCAACTAAAAAAGTCTGGCAAAAATTATAAAGGGCTGTGTCCATTTCATGGCGAGAAAACACCCTCTTTTATGGTCAATCAAGAATTACAAATTTTCAAGTGTTTTGGTTGCAACGAGGGTGGCGACATCTTTAGCTTTGTGCAAAAAATCGAGGGGTATGATTTTAGGCAAGCTCTGGAGATCCTAGCGGAGAGAGCCGGAGTAAAACTTAAAAATAACTTTTCCCGTAACGGGAACGCTGAGGGAAATAAAAACATCCTTTACGAAGTCAACAATACGGCTAAAAAATTCTACAGGTACATGCTTCTTAAACACCCATCCGGCAAACAGGCTTTGGACTATTTGATAAACAAAAGAAAAATCGACATGAAAAGCGTTAACGATTGGGAGTTAGGTTACGCGCCAAACGCGTGGTCGGCCCTTACAGAATTTATGGTAAAGAAAGGTTATCTGGATAAAGATTTGCTAAGAGCGGGTGTTTCGGTCCCAGACAAATTTGAAAAAAAATTAAACGATAAATTTAGAGGCAGAATAGTCTTTCCCTTAACGGGAGTTGACGGTAAAGTACTGGGCTTTGGAGGCCGAACAATCTTTGACAGGGAGCCAAAATATTTGAACACCCAGGAAACCTCGATTTTTCACAAAGAACACTTTTTATACGGACTTAATAAAACTCGGATGGAACTAAAATCCAAAGGGGCGGTGGTAGTAGAGGGTTATATGGACGCCATAAGCGCTTATCAGACTGGAATTAACAATGTTGTGGCCACTTGCGGAACTGCCTTAACCATATCGCATCTAAGAATATTATCCCGCTACACCAGGGATTTAACTTTTTGCTTTGATGCCGACAACGCCGGCGTCAACGCCACTTTGAGGGCTGTGGAACTGTGCGTTGCGCTGGACTTAAACCCCAAAGTCGCCAAACTCCCAAAGGATTGCAAGGATATAGACGATGTGGCAAAGCTTGGGTCTAATGCGGTTAAACAAGTTATTGAGCAGGCCATACCAGCCTATGACTTTATCATTGAATTGCAAGAAACCCGAAACGACCTTACCTCCCCTATAGGCAAAAAGAAATTTTTGGAGGAGGTTTGCTACTACTTGGCAAAGTCGCCCAATTTTGTAACAAAAGAACATTACGCCCAGGTGTTAGCGCAAAAACTCTCCACAAATCCAGATTCCATAATTAACTACCTCAAGGACAAGACATCCGTGGAACTAGCTGAAACATCCCCAACAACAATTTCGTCAAATAACGCAAAATCCCCGCAAGATTACTTGCTTGCCCTTGTTATGTCACAAAACGATCTTGACAAATACAAAGAAATATTGCAAAATCTCAAACCAGACGCTTTTGAACAGGGTCAAACCGCTTCGCTGTACCGGAAACTGTACGATTTTTTGGGACATGAGGGCAACTTAAGTGTAAAGGAGTTTGTGGCCGGACTTGAAGAGCAGGATTTAGTGAAGGCGCGGGAACTGGCCCTGTGGGATATCGGCCCGCTGGCTGAAAGCGAGGATCAAACTGCCAAAGAAATTGAGGAAACCGTCAAGAGAGTTGCAAAAGACTCAATCAAGAGAGAGATGTCGCAACTAACCTACAAAATAAGGGAGGCAGAAAGATCGGGCGACATTCAAGGGGCGGAAGATTTGATGCGGAAATTTAAAGATCTACAAGCAAAGCTATGAGCAAAAAGCCGGAAAAAGACCCCAAGCTCTGGGAACAAAATCTAAAGAAACTTGTTCTTAAGGGCAAAAAGCAAGGTTTTTTGAACCAGTCTGACATTTTGGAAGCCTTCCCTAACGCCGAAGATAATATAGAAGAATTGGATTCCCTTTACGAGAAACTCATAGAAGAGGGTGTGGCGGTTTTTGATGTTGTCGCGGAAAAAGAAGCGGCGACAGAAGATATTGATCTTTCTAAAATTAAATTGGACAAGACTGTTTCCGCCGATCCTATAAGAATGTACCTGCGGGAGATCGGCAAAGTTAACCTTTTAACCGCAGAGGAAGAGGTGGAGCTGGCTAAAAAATCCGCCTCGGGTGACAAAAAGGCCAAACACAAATTGACGCAGGCCAATCTGAGACTTGTAGTATCCATTGCCAAGCGCCACATGGGCAGAGGACTTTCCTTTTTGGACCTTATTCAAGAAGGCAACATTGGCCTTATGAGAGCAGTAGAAAAATTTGACTGGAAACGCGGTTTTAAATTTAGTACTTACGCCACTTGGTGGATTCGCCAGGCTATAACCCGAGCCATCGCCGACCAGGCTAGAACCATACGCATTCCCGTCCACATGATAGAAACCATGAATAAGTTTAAACGCATAGAGAGAAAACTAGAACAAAAATATGAACGCGCTCCCACAGCCGAAGAAATTGCTAAAGAAATGGGTATAGAGGTAGAAAAAGCAAAGGAAATTATAAAGATTTCACAAGACACAACATCTATAGAAACACCGGTCGGCAAAGAGGAGGATAGCAGGCTTAAAGAATTTATTCCGGATGAATCTTCGCTTTCCCCGTTTGAATTTGCTAGCCACGAGCTGTTAAAAGGACAGCTGGAAGAAGTTTTGGAAACACTAAACCCCAGGGAACGCAAGGTCCTGGAGTTACGCTTTGGACTAAAAGACGGCAGAACCAGAACTTTAGAGGAAGTAGGCAGAGACTTTGGCGTTACCCGCGAGCGGATCCGGCAGATAGAAGCCAAGGCCCTGCGCAAGCTCCGCCACCCGTCTAGAAGCAAACGCTTAAGAGATTACCTTTAACACCGGCCATCGAATGAGTGCGTAGGTTTTATTGCAAGTATTTTTTATACAACTCCACTCCAGGCTGGTCGTAAGGGTTGACGCCCATTAGCCCGCCGAGTAGGACGGTATGGATTATCCAAGATTGCATAAAGTCACCCAGATTATAAGCTAAAGTAGCTGGACTGGAAGCTTCCAAAACCGCGTGAGTGTACGGCAATTTTGCGTCGTCGTACGCCTTTTTAACCGCGTCCAAGACATACAAATTGCTCTTGTCAGTGTCCGACAAAGAAAGAAATGTGGTAACTTTGTCCCTCCGACCTTGCAAATATAACTGACCAATAGAATGCAAATCTCGCGATCCCACTGAGGTTATGGGTGTGATTCCTGCTCCCGCTTTACCCAGACTTTCCGCCGTAATGGAACACATCCACTCCGCCAAGCTTTTTAACCTATCATCAAAGGCAAAATATACATCGCTGGTTAACCCATCTTGATATAACCTAAACCTTGTGGCGACATATTTTTGGACTTCCGACACCGCATTAACACATTCCTTTGCCCCGTCAATAAAACTTTTTACATCAACTCCCACAAGCCCCAACGGCACTGCCGAAACCGCGCTAAACACAGAAAACCTACCACTCACGGCCTCCGCCATAGGGTACAATTTGGCGCCTAGCCTTCCCCCCCATTGCCAGGTGTGATTGCCCTCCACAGAAATTATATGGGTATTGTCACCCCGCACCATACCGCGGTACTTATCCTGAGATATAAACTCCAAATTTTTAAGTGTCTCAAAAGTCCGGCCGGATTTGCAAATAACCACAAAAGCAAAGTCGCTAAAATCTGGGGACGAGTCGGTGAGTAGCGCCATTAGCTGGTCCACATAATTCTTGTCGACATTTTCCAGAATATGCAACTTGGGAACTCGCTTTGGCTCAATAGAGTCAAAATGCCCAAAAACCGCGTCGTACACCGCTTTAGGCGCCAGACTTGAACCGCCTATCCCCACCAAAACCGCACGCTTAAGACCAGTATGAAGCTTTAGCTCCGGCACATAGTTAGAAAACGGCAAGTATAAAAAATCCTCGGGGTTTTTGAACTCGCCGTCCGCCTTTTCGCGCACCTCACCCCACAGCCCGACCACCCGACCTTCCAAATCAGGGTCGGGCTTAAGATCTTTTAACACTGTTCCCTGAAAGGCCTTCATCTTAATTCAAAGGTCACCGTCAAACTTGTGAACACACTGGACGACCCGGGTTCCATACCACCACCGCCTGCACCCATACCCATATCACGCGCGGGGTATATAGGGCTGTACTCGGAACCTTCTACCACGGATATCACCTTACCAACCCGCAAACCCATCCCGCCAGCCAAACCCTCCGCCTTGGCTTTTGCGTTGTCAAAAGCCTGCTTAAGAAGTTCCGCCTTTTCCGGCTCGCCCTCCGCAAGAGTGTAGTTAGGACCCCAAATATTGGAAGTTTCCGCGCTAGCCAATAGATCCGTTAATGCAGATGCGCGGGAAACATTGCGCAAGGTTATATCAACAGAAATACTAGCGTTCCAGTCCCCATCTCTATACTTTTGCACACCATCCTCCCAATACGGCACTTGATCCCTGTAGATGCTCAAACTTTGAGTTTTTAAGTCTTTAGGTTCTATACCAAAAGCTTTAAGGTCGGCGATAAGTTTTTCTGATTTTTGGTTGACTTCTGACACGGCCTTGGCTTTGTCGGCATTTTTACTGCTCACCGAGGCGCTAAAAGTAGCCAACTGATTAGCCTGTTGCCTATTGGCCGAGCCTGTCACCGTAATGGATCTTTTGGAAAATACAGATGACATCCCAAGCCCCAACTTGTCAACGGCGGTCAAAAATACCCACGCTACCAAAAGAAACCCCAACAACCCCACAAAAAACGGGGCTTTGTCTTTTGCGCAACACGAACCACCCGCAGTTTGCGTTCTTTCTTCCATAAAACCTCCTTGAGCAGTTATTTAACTTTTACCACCACACTCTTAGCAATTTTATCGTGCCAGGTTTGTTTTTTGTCGTCCCACAACATCCAAAAGTAACCCAAGCACAAAACCAAAACGGAAATAATCTTACCGGCCACTTCCCGCAAAATCGCGGAGACCATATCCAGGTTTTGCCCTGTCTCAATATTCTGGACCCTGATTCCCATAGCCCGCTTTCCTAGCGTCTGACCTAGATGAGAGGTGAAGTAGACATAGTAAGCGTAACCAAAAAACATGGTGAGTAAACTGGCTAAAATTCGACCGGCATCACCCATAAGAAGTCCAGAAACCCCTGAGATAATTCCAGAAACTGCGGCTACTAAAACGCCATCGATAAGGGCGGCAACAAATCTGCGAAAAAATCCGGCATAAACCACATCGCTTGCGCCAACAACACCGGAAGCCACTTGACTGGAAGCAGTTCCCGAACCCTGACTGACAGAATACGGCTGAACTATCGTGTCGTATGGATTGGCACCGGTTAAATCCTTTGAAGTGTTAACATTTTTGGCATAGTCCATAAAACATCACCTCCTAGCACAAATATCGTACCTTTTCCTATTGTCAAAATCAACCATCCCGTGTAAGATTTAACCCATGTGGAAATTAGTCGATTTTTATGCTGACTGGTGCGGTCCTTGCCAAGCCATGAAACCGGCGTTAGAGAAGTTTGAGGCAGAATACGCCGGAAAAGTTGAGGTGCAACGCGTGGATGTGGACAAGGATCAGACTCTAGCGATGCAAAACAATGTCATGGGCATTCCCACTTTTATAATTTATCAGGACGGCAAGGAGATTGATAGAAGATCCGGCGCCATGCCGTATGAGATGTTTAAAAGCTGGGTAGATTCGGTTGTAAAATAAAAACATGAGACTAGCCATCAATGGATTTGGACGCATCGGCCGACAAGCCTTTAAGATAGCCCTGGAGAAACCGGGGATTGAGGTTGTTGCTATAAACGATATCGCATCTCCCAGAGTGCTAGCTCACTTATTAAAGTACGACAGCGCTTACGGCGTGTACGCCAAAAAAGTCATTTTGCAAGAGGACGGCAAGCTTACAGATGCGGAAGGTTCGGAAAAAGCCGAGGATCATTTTTACTCTGCGGAAGATAGTCTCCCAAAAACTATATATTTAGTGGTTGACGGAAAAAAGACGCTAATGCTGGCGCAGAAGGATCCGGCATTGTTGCCGTGGAAGGATTTGGGCGTTGATGTAGTCTTGGAATGTACGGGCAGACTTACGAAAAACGGCGCCTCCAAGGTGCATATTGAAGCGGGGGCTAAGCGGGTGGTGGTTTCCGCTCCTGTTTCTGGCGAAGGTGAAATTCCCACCTTTTTGCTAGGGGTAAACGCGGACAACTACAAAGGTCAACCGGTAATTTCCAACGCGTCCTGTACCACAAACTGTATTGCGCCCATTATGAAAGTTATTAACGACAAATTTCGCGTAGTCAGGTCCGCCATGACTACAATTCACGCGGTTACGGCAGAACAAAATCTGGTAGATGGGGCGCCTCCGGGCTTGCATCCGGATTTGCGCCGGGCTAGATCCGCGGTAAACAACATGATCCCCACAACTACGGGCGCGGCTAAGGCCGTTGGTGAAGTAATTCCGGCGCTAAAAGGTATTTTTGACGGTCTGGCGGTGCGGGTTCCTATCATCACCGGCTCGCTTTCTGATCTTACGATCTTAGTCAGCAAAAAAACTACAAAAGAAGAGGTTGTGCAGGCCTTCTTGGATGCAGAAAAAAGTCCGCAGTATAAAGGCGTTTTGCAATGCACTTACGAACCCATTGTCTCCAGCGACATTATTGCAAACCCATATTCCGCAATAGTAGATTTATCTTTGGTAAAAGTGATTGACGGAGATTTGGTAAAGGTTGTGGCTTGGTACGACAACGAATGGGGCTACTCTAACCGCCTGGTGGAAACCGCGCTTTTGGTTGGTTCCAAATAGTCTGACCGCGCATAATCGCAACCCGCTCATGAACCCTTCTCCTTGTATACCCCGCTGTAACGGAGGTTCCGGTTGCTTCGTCAATAAATCTATCGTATGATGCCCGCACCTCATCGGGTTGCGGATTTTCCCCCAAGGTATTTATAGTCATAATGGTCGCGTAAACAAGATTGGCGTAGTCCACTAACTCCTGCTGATTCAAGTCAGTAAGTTGTCGACCGTTTAATAACCGCGTTGGGCAATTTACAACTTCCGCTACACCCGACCTTAGCTGGCCGACATCTTCCAAGGTGTCGATAACAGCGTTTCTTCTGGCAATTAATTCCGGTTGGTTTTGGTAGAACCTTAGTTCCTCCTTGGGTGTAAGCCGACGGTCAAATAAAGTATGAATATCCGCTCCAGCTCTTGCCAACAAAGCCTCAACGGTCGGATCGACCAAATTATCCGGGAAGACCAAATCGCCCGTGCCCTCCGTTCTGGCCAAAACACCCCTGATTCTTAGCGCCAATTCTTGAACCCGATCATTGAAAATATCTATTTGGGCTCTCGGGGTTTGCTGGCCATCCATTCTCACTGTTCGAGCTCTTAATCTTTGCAAACTCTCCAAAGCATTCCTGGCCTCTGTAGCATCGTATCTGCGACCAGTGTCGACTGCTTCGTTATCGCCAGCCAAAAGTCGTAACCTGCTCTCTGGCAGCACCCTTAGCTCTCCGACTTAAGGGCGAATTTTCCGAAACTAATCTAGCCAAGGCAACAGAAGGCTCCAAAACAGCGCTAGGCGAGAATTCTCCAGTTCTAAGGTTTTTCACCGCATTCTGGTAAGCCTGTTCTAAAGGAGGCCCATTCCTACTTGGCGGATTTGCGGTCCGCATAAACGGCTCCAGGGCTGATCTTAATTCCTCCACAGTGTGGTTTGTTGACATGGCGCGTACTTGGATCTCTAACTCGTAATCAAGATTGGCCAAAAAGTTTCTTAAATCATCTTCTGCGGTTTTAATAGCTTCGGAGTCCAACTGAGCGTCAGGTCGACCATTCCCTATACTCTGCAGTTCCAAAAGCCTTGTGGTTACAGACTTGAAGGCATTCCACTTGTTTGCGTATTCCCAAGCCACGGCATTCATTTCCTGAACCAACAGCTTGTTGAAATCCGGAGCGTTCTCAGCAACGCCCCGTTTGGCCAAACGCCCTAAGGCAAGCTCCCTGTACCTGGATTCCCGACAGAAATTCATTTGGAACTTGTTAAGCTGGTCACGATAATTGTCTAAGGCCACTTTGAGCTGATCGGCCATATATCTATCGACCTCACTTCCTGTCGCCTCTAAAGCAGAGATTTTACCCCGGGAAATCTCCTCCGCCAGAATAAAGTCGTGCTCCTGATCCACCCAAGCTTCCGGCGTCGCACGATGTTCCTTAAGCTGGGGTCTAAAGGCTTTATGTCTTTCTTTTTGATCACTAACCTTGTATCGACTGTCTTTCTTTGCCAATTCTGCGTACGATGCTTGAGAAGTTCTAGCAACCTTCCTCATCTCATCGTAGGTTTCCTTATCGACGACCAAGAAACTGGGCTCACCCCTGTGATTCAGGACTGGTATCCTGTAAGCCTGGGCATTTTTAAAGACCTCTCCACTCATCCTATTACCGAGAACCTCCCCCACCACCTCCCCATCCATCCGTACGGCGTCGGCCGCTTCCAGTTGGTCCAAAAAGTTTGCCACTGCGTCCGCGCTGTTTAAAGTAACGCTCCAAACGGTAACATCCACCACCCGCTGATAAAACTCTTTTCTATGACTTTCTCCTGGCTTTGCCGTGGCGCCCTGATTCCACTCGCCCTGCCAGACCCCCGCCATTATGGCGATTTCCGTCGCCTGAACTTTTTCCAACTTGTCATGGGATGCGCCAGGTGTTCTCACGGGAGCCCTATGTTCGACATTTTTGATGTGGTGCTTAAGCTGAGCGGTCTCTTTACACCAAAAAAGCCCGACTCTTCTTTGCGACTGCCCAAAATACCATTTATGTAATCCCTGCTTTCCATTTTCCTTGGGCGTTCTCTACCCTCATATTCAGCAATTCTCGACTCCACCCGATCCTGCCAGTCGGAAAACGGTCCTTGTGGGCTGGTTATATCAACTCCCGGATTCTGCTCCCGTGCGGCGATCCACCTTTCTCTTGCCGGTTCGTTTGGTCTATCTAAAGCGGCTATGACTAACCTGTGAGCATCCTCAATATGTTCGTTTGCTCTAACAAAATGGACTTCGTTTATAAATTTTGTATCCAATCTCACCCCGCCATTAGCGTGAGCGTCAGGATCATTAGCGCGTAGATATTCTATTTTAGGATCGATGACATTTCTGCAACTTTGGGTAAAAGCAAATTCTCCGGAATTTCTTAGAGCGTTAAAGGCAAAACCCAAGGCGTTTCTTTGTTCTTCGGTAATGTTTAATCTGGCGAGGACTGTCTGATAATGATTGTCAAGAAAGTCCCTACCCGCTTCCTGCCTATCTGACTGGATGGAATTAACCCTGATGTTGGCTAAGACAAACTCGCTGTAAAGAAGGAGCGCTCGCTCTTGTTGAATTCTAGCGTTTCTCTCATCACTGGGTAGTAAATCTAAAGGCCTCTCATCAACATAACCATCAACGACTTGAAGTGTTTTTCTAAGCTGATCCAGATAAAAGCTCTTGACGCTCTCCGCTACTTGCTCGCCACCGCGGTCTTTGAGTTCGGCCTTTGCAGATTCGTAGACCTTTTTCGTATCTTCGTCAACAACCAAAGCCTCCGATAGCTCGGTTAGAACTTGATTGTAATGCCTGATCTCAGCCTCATCTGTCAGGTGCTCAACAAAATCCCTAAGAATTCCTAATGTTTTTGGTCAAAATATTCCCGTGGGCTGTACTCCTCCAGGCTTCCTTCAACTTTTGCTTCCCCGCCCCCTTCAAAAGTCAGCTTCCCGATAGTTGTAACGGCCTCTACCCCACCCCTGTGTCCACCTGATCTGCCACTGAAAACATCCTGATCGGTACCTAGTTCTACCCCAGCCTAATCGCCCGCCGGTCGCGCAACCGCAATTCTACTCCCATCCTCTGGGTTCTCAATTACAGCTACCGAATTTGGGTTTGCTGGTCCTCTTGCCATACCTACACTAGTGTATCGTTCAATTGATCTTTTGGCGACTGGGGTGACGGCACGGACCCGTCGGGTTTGTCGCCCGTATTGGCTGGTTTATTAAGACCGTCGTCCATGTCGGTAGGTTTAAAAAATGGGGCGCTTTGACTAACAGGCGTCCCGTAATTAGACCCCAATCTATCCGGCGAATTTGTCCCCGGCTTCGGAGAATTAACAACCTGACCGCTACCAAATCCAACTGGGCTGGTAGGATTAGCAGGGGCGCCTCCCGCAGGCTTGGCAAAACCCCCAAAGGGCCTGGGGGCGCCGAAACCAAAACCCCCGCCACCCAACCCGCCGAACGGGGAAGGCCTGCTCCCAAACCCACCCGAACCACCAAACCCGCCGAAACCTCCAAAGCCGGGCCTGTCGCCTTCCGCGCCAGCCACGGGACCAAGCCGTTTAGCAATAAACTCCTCAACCTCTTTGGCGGGTTTGCCGTACTTCATACGGCTGTTTTCCCTAATTTGTCTGGCTAAATCCTTATCTCTTTTGGTATTTGTAATCATTTCCCAGTCAACATTTACAGAAAACGGTACGGATGGATGGTTGTTAATCAGTAGCCTTAGATAGTAACTGCCCGTAGGGTTGTTCATTATGTCTTGTTGCTTAAACACGGGTTCAAATTGGGTCTCCAAATACTTCGCGTCGTCCGCGCCTACCCTAAACACACAGCTCGTGCCGACATTGCCAAAGATGGCGTCCTTTATTTTTTCTGGCAATTGGCTAATAAATTGGTGCGCCACTATCAGATTCAGCTTGTACTTACGAGCCTCAGAAAGAATTACCGCAAACTCGTCGGTGGCAAAATTCTGGAACTCGTCAACATACAAATAGAAATGCGGAAAACTAAGACCTTGCTCAATTAGCACAGATCTAGAAAGCGCGGCGCTTAAAATCTTTGGCACCAAAATCAACCCCAAAAAGTTGCTATTCTCGTCGCCGATTTTGCCTTTGGACAAATCACATAACAAAATCTTTCTTTCCGCCATTAGTTTTTTAAAGTTAAAGGACGACTTTGGCTGCCCCACAATGTTACGCATAATTTTCTCCGTCACCAGCCTGTCGAATTTAGACACAAAATACCCCATCTGTTCGCCTTTGGTCTGTTCGCTGGTGTGAGCCATCTCATCCACCCAATATTTCTTAACCAATGGGTCTGTAATCTTTGGAATAAACGAGTCGGCGTAGCGCTTATCAATAAGAAGTCGCAAAACATCAACCATGGTGCTTTCCTTGTCCATCATGGCCGTCAGCATGACATTGCGGATAGCCCGTTCCAGCTTGGGTCCCATAATACCCTGACGATTGGGGTCATACAGCTTGTATAAAGACGCGATAAAGGAATTAATTATCAAATGCTTTTCCTCATCCGTGTCGGCCTCCAGCATGTTGATACCCATGGGCCGTTCCGTGTCGCCAGCGTCAAACAAAATCACATCGTCCATCCTGTGGGGCGGGATTTTCTCCAAGAGCTCCGCGATATCACTCCCGTGGGGGTCGATAACGGCCACGCCCTCGCCGTTTTGGATATCCTGCAAAGCCATGCTCATTAAAAACTGCGATTTGCCGGTGCCGGTTTGTCCCACTATGTACATGTGTCTAACGCGATCTTCCGGTAATATATAAACTTTTCTCTTAACTCCCCTAAAAATACTTTGGCCTAGGTACAAACCAGAAGTGGGTAAATTGATCGGGGCAGACGCGCGACGAGAAGTTAGCCAGATAATACCCGGAGTTTTCACTTCCTTACTAGGCAGATGGAAAACCGTGGCCAACTCCTCCGTGTTTAAAACCGAGCAGTTCCTGTAAAGCGTAATATCTAGAAACGGAACGCTAAAATGTCGCACTGTAAGCCGACGGTAGATAAAGTCGTCAATAAGCTTTAGCACAATCAGGAATTTGCGTTTTCTAAATTTATTATATTGGACATCAGTGAATTGCTCAAAGCTGGAAGTGAGATTGCGCAGGTGCGTTTGGGCGGAAAACTTATCCCCGGAAACCGCGATCATCCTGATTGCCACATCAAATCCCGGCTTGCTAAGCTTTTTTTCCACTCCCTTCAGAAACTCTGGGTCAACACGACTTTTTCCATCCGCAGCTTTCATTTTTATGGATCCTACAAAAGCGCTACCCGCCCGTCTCCAGCCGTCGCCAGAAGGGGAAATGACAAACTGCACAGCCAAAACCTCGTCCGGACCGGTCTTGCTCATAGCGGTGGTGAGAGAGGCCAGGGGATCAGCGCCCATATCCCCATACATTTTTATTGGATAATAAGGAGGGCCAGCAAGCTTGACCTCGTTAACCACAGTAAAAGCCCCGCGGTCCCAAATTTCTGTAGGGTCGATAATATCAATCTCCGCCTCTGGATACGCCCCATTAATTTGCTTTTCCACCAAACTTGCCAGCTCGTCGGGCACCACAACATAAAAACCTATGGCGCCCGCCTTAGAAACAATTTCAAAAGAAACTCTGTGCTGACCCCCAAACAACCCGCTAAAAAAAGGTTTCCTAAAACCCATTAAACCGCTAAACATAGCCTCGGCCGCCTTAATTTCCACCTCGTTTTCCGAAGGAATTTTCACCTGCAAAAATGTGAGTTTGTAAGCTCCAGTTTTTTCCCTGTGAGTTCTAATAAAATACGCCAGCAAAAAAAACCCGCCCACAAAAATTACAAGCAACATGGCTATTAGTATTGTCCAGCCTATAATGTTTTGTATTAAAGCGACACCATCCATAAGTTAACTGCCTAAACAATAGATTTAACATGTTCCCGCTCCACCCGTTCAATAAATTCTTGCTCTTTAATATCCGCAATCTTTGTAACCGAATCTGCTCTGTTAGCATCAACCCGGTGAGGTTTTTCCTTGCCGGTTCTCTTGTCGACGATTTTGCCGGGCGCGGGGGAACCAGAGATGTTGGTGGATTGCTGTTCGAGTTTCTTATCCTGAGTTTTGCGGGCTTTCGTTCTTTGAACTTCTGGGGATTTTGGGACCTCCGGACTCACCGGAATCTCCGGCGACTTTACAACCTCGGGGCTTTTCATGGTTTCTTGGGACTTTTGAATTTCGCCGAGCCTGCCTTGCTCCGCGGGCTTATGTAGTTCCGCCAGCTCTTCCACTTCCCGCCTGCGAGCCTTTTCCACCAAGTCAAGAGCTTCTTTGTCAACCTCTAACTTTTTAGCGCTTTCGTCAACCGGTGTCCTTTGATCCTCATCCCGACCCTCCTGCCTATCCTGAGAGTAACCGGTTTCCCCGCCTCCGGCTAACCCAGGTTTGCCAAAGCCCCCACCGGTTTGCGGGTCCCCCCGAGGAGCAGGTTGATTCGTATCGTCCTGCCTGTTGCTTTGGGAAACCATCGACCAAATATCCGTCACATTAGAATTCTGGGCAGTGTCATCCATAATTCTATGATAGCACTATTTCTGAGAGAGGTAATTACTTTTCTTTCGCCTCATCTTGTACTTAACTGTCCCCAATGAACCTCCCCGGAGCGAGACCGCATGTTAGGACATCAGTCTTTTTCCTTCTCCGCCTTTTCTTCTTTCCTTTGGGCTTCGCGCTTGGCCTTTTCCTCGTCGCTTAATTCCTGGGTGGCCTTAACCTGAGCTACGGCCTCTTCCTCGGAGACCACCGCCTCTTCCTCGACTTTCATATCCTCCAATCTGTCTAACTTGGCAACCGCCTCATCCTCGTCGTACTCGCTGATCTCCACCTTATCCCGGTCGTACTCTAAGTCCGCAATCCTAACCTCATCGCCAATATTCACAAGCTTTAAGGCGTCTATTACAAATGATTTTGGCAAATCGGACGGCAGAGCCTCCACGGCAATTTCGTCCAACAATTTAAGCACAATGGCTTCGCCGGACTTAACCAACGGATTTTGCTCATCGTTAATAATTTCCACGGGAATTTGCGCGGTCAATTTTTGTTTGAGGTCGACTTTTCTGAACACGGCATGAATCGGTCTCATGCTTACCGGATGCGTTTGAACTTCGCTTACCAGCACTTTAAAAGACTTGCCCTCTAAATTGAAGTCAATCAGGGAAGTTTCGCCGGCCTCCTTAAAGACTTTGTCAAACTCCACCGAATTTATCGCAACCGGCAGAGACTGACTGCCTTTTTCCATGACCACAGCGGGTAAAAGATTTTTGGATCTTAGCGCTTTGACTTGTTTTCCGAATTTTTTTCTTGATTGCGCAGTAATTTGCATAGCGACTCCTTCTTTAGGGCTTGGTGCAGATCTAAAAGCTCCGTATATGAAATTTTTGGCATGCTGGCAAACTTTGGGACCTCTTCGGAAATCAAGTCTGACTCCATAGGAGTAGAAGTGTTTCCGGTTATAGCCAGCGTCACCATGTTTTGCGACTGACATTTGGGACACACTGCATGTCCTATAGTCATAAGAGGCATGTCGTTCAGCACGGCAAAAACACTACCCTCTAAAGTCCCACCGCATTTGTAACACTTAGCCTCGGCCAACTTGTTTCTTATATACTCCCTTTCCAGCATAGACAATGGATTCTACAACACCCGTCATTTTATAGCAAGAAAGGGGAGTTTTCAACAGCTTGTTACCTTTTCATGTGATGCAACACGCAGCTAAAAAGTTTTTGGCTAGTTTGGGCTTGCCAGGTGGCTAGATTCGGACGATTTATGGAAACAATGGGATTCTTGTTGGGTTAATTGATCGGACTTGAGTCTGGTCGACGGGTTGGGCGGGCTTACTCGCAAACATCGGGTCGCACAACTATACGGTTTTCGTCAATTAGAACCTCGCCGGAGTAGCAGGGCGACTGATTAGTTGAGGAACATTTTCCCCTGATTTTCTCGTTTAGGATGTTTTTGAACACACCCAAAGCAATGTTTTCCTGTGAAACCTCCTCTAAAGTATCGGCATCAAACCCCTTTAATGTTTCCCATTCGCCAATAACACATTTCTTTGACTTACAATCGCTGCTTCTTGAGCACAGCCTGCCCCCGTCACTAAAAACCTCTTTGCAATATCGCTGATTATACCCCTGAGTCGCCCACTCGTTACCGGACATCAGGCAATACACAGCGTCAAAAGGGTTCTTTAAAAAATACCAAGGTCCAAAAATAAGCAAAGCGAATAGCAAAACAACAACAGTTCCGCGAATCATAGCTCAATAATATCAAATTAAAAAAACGTCTGGCTCCCCATCTTGGGCCTAAGCCTCCCCATATCATTTATATCCCAATCCAATTCTTAGGTCGCTGTTTAAGACACCCTTATATTCATAAACATTCTCCGCAAAGGTGCTGGCAGGAGAGGGGTCTGAGATGGTTGTCCCAAAGGGCGAGGCGAACATAAACCGCACCGTATCGTTTTGCGTGCCTGGCTGTTTCTGCCAGACCAGCTTGTAGGTATTTTCGCCCTTCTTGGCGGACAGGCTTTGGGGCAAGTCGTAAGTAAACAGTAGTTTGACTTTTTCCTGCGGATAAACTTTTACCTGGTACTCAAACGAGGTGTAATTCCCTACTTTGTTTATGATAACCTCGTCAAAGATACTCACCCCGCTGGAAGCCCCTTCTACCTCCTCGTTATTTTTCGCGGCGGAGGGTTTAGACTCGCTAGAGTTTCCCAAAATCTCGGAAGCCTTCTTGACCGACTCCGCTAATTCCGCCTCCTGCTGTCCGCCCATCAAAAATGCACCGGTAAGTTTGGAACCGTCCTGCACCAACACCCGTACATAATTTGTGTACGGACCTCCGGGCCACGAGGCATCTTTTTGGGTGTTTTCGTAAGTTAATTCCAACTCCCCCCGTAATAACCCGTCACTGGTTTTTGCCCACACCGCGTAATTCATACTGTTCTTGACATAATAATTAGATTTAGTGCCACCCAAGTTGGCATTAACCACATATAGATAATCGCCATCCGACTTTAATAACGAACCGTCCCAACCCCGGTCGGCCAAATAAGTGTTAAGGTAACTCCCAGCAAAATATACAAGCAAGTGCTTTTGCTCTAATGAGGAATATAGAACATTAGCCAGAGCTGGAGTGTTCTCGCGCGGAAGGGCAAAAAGTTTTTCCAAAAGTTTTCCACCCAAAACCGTCAAAAAAGCCCTTTTTGCGCTAACACCCTCCTTAAAATCAAAGTCGCTGTGAAACTGAGCCCGCTCATACATATTTTCTACTCTAATTTCCTCCTCAAAGGCCGTTAAATAAATAGGGCCGGTTACCGCCAGTAAGTCTCGAACAAAGTACAGGTCTACGGCAAAAACCCCATCGTAAACCCGGCCGTCCACGCGCTTAAACAACTTTGTTATGGTTTCCACGCTCTGCGGAAAGCTTGGGTTCCAGTTGGCGTTTCTTATGTACAAATTTTCTTCATCCAACGCCCGGGCTATGGGCGCAGGCGATTTTATGTCCACATTCGAACCCCGCAACTTCAACTGCCCATCGGGATTATAAATGTCGTCGATATTAATTGATACAATCTTGCCTTCCTTGATTTCCACATCGGCGTAAGACCCCAAAAACCCGCCCGTAGGTCGGATCTCGTTATTATTTTGAAACAGAATTAGATACCTTTTCTGACCATCCAAACCGATAATTGATGGAAACTCTAACGCCAACTGTGTTAGAAAATCACCATTTTCCGTCAATTTATTTAACGCGTTTTGGTACTTGATAAAGTCGTCTCGCGCGCCCGCCGGTAAACTGTCCACATCCACCGACATAGCGCTGGCTTTGGCAAAATTAAGTTTTTGTTTGGCGTCCAAAAAGTACGCGGAAGCCTCCTTGAACTCTTCCAAAGAGTAGCTAGGGTTTCCATTAGGCCTTAGACCCTCCCACAAATCAGAAAATGGCTCGGCGCCCACGGACAGACTATACAAAGCGGAAGAAAAGTTTTTGGCTGACTCAGTAAAAGCAAGCGATGATTGTAAAGTTTTACCCTTTCCCGCGAGATTAAAAAATAGGGTGGCGCGGTTTAGAGATTTTTCCAACTTAACCAAGTGGTTGTAGGCGCTCTCGCTCAGTTTTTGAGACTTTTGCGCGTCCAACTGTGCAATAGAGATTTGATAGTTTTCTAAATCTGCAAGAGCCCCTTTAGCATGGTTATAGGACTGGACAAGAGGGACGCCGGTAAGAACACCCGTTAGCGAAACGACCCCTAATAAGATGCCCACTCCTAGCTTGGCCTTGGACACCAGTTCAACATTCCCCTCCTTGCTGCTAATTAAAAGCTGGGCTAGGCGACGGATCAGCCTCTCCGCTCGACACAAAGCGAGCTTAACCGTGCTTATTTTTGGCTCATTGCGGGGAATGGGGGTTATTGTAACTTCCTTGTCAACTTGGGGTGTAATAACTTCTTTGGCTTTCTCCTCTATTAAAACCCCAGCCTTAAAGGGCTTTGTATTAGGTTTATAACCAAAGGACTTTAATGTCTTAATTAACCCGTCTCTAAGCTCAACTTTGGGCGACCAAGCGGGCGGATATGATAACTCACCTAACACGGGGTCTATGTAAGCCCTGTCGGATTCCACAAATTCCAAATCAAGCTTGCCCGTTGCCAAGGACTTTAATAGGTAGGCAATTTCCAAACTGGTGTGTGGGTTTTGTTCCGTCAAAGTATAAGTCCCGCCCATACCAGCGGAAAGCAAGCTTTTAACCAGCCCGGAAATCGCGTCCGTGTAAAAAGTATAAAATTCCTTGCGCACGCCATCGGCATAGACTTTGAGGGGCTTGTCCTCCAAGATGTCGGAAAGTAGACCTCCCAACTCACCGGACTGCCCCAAATCCATGTGCACGCCGTATACCTGACCGAGATACACAAACCGCGCGTCCAACTCGTACCTCTCGCGATACTGAATAGCTAGAGACTGCGAGTATTTTTGCGCATCTTCCACACTCGTCCCGTCATTTCCACCCCAACCGACTGGCACAGCCTTTAATTTAGAGGTAACCGGACACACTAACGCAAACTTAGCTTGGGACCTCTTGGCCAGATCCAGCAAGTGCTTGGTACCCACGCCCGCGGAAAGCAAACCCTCTAGATCCGGGGTGTCCTCCGCCGTAATAAAAGTGTCGTAATTAGCCAAGTGAAAAATGTAATCAACACTGTCAATGGCATCCGGCAATTGGACGGCAATATCACAGTCAAATAAAGCAAATTTCGGATTTTTTAACAGACTTCTCAGGTGGGGGTCTTTATGCCGGCTAAGGTCAGAAAGCACCACCACGCGACAGTTTTTAAGTAAGAGGGTTTGGGCTAGGTGCGTCGCCAAAAAACCACCCCCGTGAGAAATAAGCACTGTGGGGGCCAAAGCGGTTTTCTTAATTGTTTTTGCGCTAATCATGGGCAGATGTCCTTGTTAGTAGTATATGTTTTGAGATTTAGCCCGTCAACTCTTGTGCTATATAATGGGCATATGAAATTACGCGTTGCGTTTGTTTTAGTGGTTTCCTTGTCTGTTGGACTTTTAGGGGCGGGCGTATCTTTGCTTCTGCCCAACCAGTACACTGCTAAAGGTTTGCTTGTGGTAACAAGAAAAACCGACCCTCCAGCCAGTGAATTTTTTACTTACGAGGGCAGTTACGCGCAACAAAACTCCGGTACTTATACTGGAACTTTTATGGCGATTCTGCAAAGTCCTGCAAATCTTGCCTCCGCCGATACAGGGTTAGAAGTCGAAGAGTTGGAGCGATTGATAAGAGTCAAAAAGGAAGGTTCGCAAGGAATATCGCTTTCTGTAAAGGCAAATAGCTCAAAAGAGGCGTCTCGGCTTTGGACTAAACTTGCCGACTCTGCCATCGCAACGCATAATAGCCTGGCCAACTCTGGGGACCCGCTTTTGACCGTTATCAAAACTCCCGGTTCGCCGGTGGTAATGGATACTTATCCAGAGTGGCGAAAGATTTTTGGAGCCAGCTTTGGGTTTTCCGCCGTCATTATGTCAACACTAATTATGCTAATTAGATATTTAAAGGAGGACGGTGATTATTAACACAGACGGCGGGGCCCGAGGCAACCCAGGACCGGGGGCTTGCGGGGTGGTTTTAAGAGACCAAAAGGGTAACATCATCCAACGCAGGGGGAAGTTCTTAGGTGTCTGCACCAACAACGAGGCAGAATATCAGGGGCTGATTTTGGGCCTAAAAACCGCACTTGAATTTGGCGCGGACTCCGTAGAAGTCAACATGGACAGTGAGCTGGTAGTGAAACAGCTTAGAGGCGAGTATCGAGTTAAGGAGCCCAGACTCGCGGAGCTTTATTCCAAAGCTAAAGCGCTTGAACAAAAATTTAGCGAAGTACGATACTTCGCCGTAAGGCGAGAAGGAAATAAAGAGGCTGACGCGATCGTAAATCAGATTCTGGATGAACAAACCAATGGCTAAACACCCTCCCAAAAAGTTTAAAAAAACGGGTGGTGGCAAGGTTAGGAGCCTAAAACCGTCGCGCGCTTCTACAACCGTAGTTAATCTTGGTAAAAAAGAGCGGGCTGTTTTGGACACTTTAAAGTACCGCCAAATTTTTGGCTGTCCCATGACGGTTTTTCAGATTTGGACTTATTTATTGACGGTAGCTCAACCACCCAGACAGTCTGCCGGAAACTCTGTCAATTCTTCTACCGCCGCCGACTCCACCAGGTCTGGTAGATTCACTAAGTTCCCCATCATGTCGCCGCAGGAATTCAGGCAAACGCTGGCCCAATTAGTAAAATCTGGGACGGTCATAGAAAAGGATGGTTTGTACTCGTTGGGGAAAGTGGACTATGAAAAGTACGAGCAAAGTCAGACCCGCGCTAAAGAATTAATCACCAAAGCGCGCGCCGTAACAGTCTATCTTAAAAGAATTCCTTGGATAGAGATGATCGCGTTGACGGGCGATGTCGCGGCTTTTAACGCGGATAAAAACGCGGATATCGATATGCTTGTCGTAACAAAACCCCGCAGGTTATTTTTGTCGCGATTCTTTTTAGTTGTCACCCTAAAATTGCTGGGAGTTTACTGGGACGCAAAAAATCCCGCAGGTAAAATCTGTCCAAATATTTTTATGACCAGCAACACCATGACTTGGGAAACCAAAAACCAAAATCTTTACACCGCAAACGAAGTCTCACTATTGTACCCTCTATTTTTTCGGAACAATTGTTACTTTAGCTTCCTAATCCAAAACGCGTGGGTCAACAATTATTTGCCTAATTTTATACTTTCTGAATTTAAACCAAAAAGCATAAAACGAGCGCCCGCAAGTAAACTTCTTGACCTGATGGAATTTATAACCAGAACCCTGCAACTGGCATACATGAGAAAAAAACGAACCAGAGAATTGGTCAGCAACAACTTTCTTCACTTTAACGTCCACGACAAAACACCATACATTATCGACAAATTCACTAAACCTCTTGACAACTAGCACTCGACGCGTTAGAGTGATAACACATTAGAAGACTTAAAGTTTGGCTGGCTAAAGGAGGTGAGTAGTATGTCGCTCATTAAATACAACAGAGTTTTTCCAACAATATGGGGATCATTTTTTGACGACGATAGCCCTGTTCCTTCGGTACTAAACTGGCCGGATGTGTCCACTTTGCAGGGCTTGGATATGTACGAGACGGACGACGAGCTTGTTATTAAAGCTTCCGTCCCGGGAGTGCCGGAGGACAAAGTCGAAGTCACCGTGGAAGGCAATATTTTGACCATTAAAGCCGAGCACGAAGAAACCAAAGAAGAAAAGGATAAAAAGAAGGTAATATACAAGAGCACGAGGCAGAGCTCGTTTAACTACACTACAAACCTACCGAGACTGGTTGACGGTTCCAAAGCCGTTGCCGAGGTGGAAAACGGCGTGGTTAAAGTGGTAATTCCAAAAACGGAAGAGGAAAAACCAAAGAAAATTGCGGTTAAAAAGAAGTAATCTGCCTCTAATCAGAATAAAAAAAACAGAACCCCGGGGTTTGTAATCCGGGGTTTTGTTGTCAGACAATTTAAACAATGTCGTCTTCTTCCAAAACAGGAATTATAGGAGTTGTTGGTGTGAGAACTTTCTTTATCTGGAGTTTGTTTATAAGCTTGTAAAACAGCTCGATTTCTTTGACTTTAAAAAGGCGCGTAAAGAAAAAGTAAGAGATTATACCAGAGGTTATTACAACCATGGTCAAAGCGATTAATTCAAGCGTTCTTGTGGTGTCAAACACCCTAATATCCAAAAGTTTTAGCGGACCATAAATGGAAACTCCCATAGCCAAAGCTGATAGCGCGATTTTGCCAAACGGTTGAAAAAAGTCCGCAAAAGTAAATCTGCCAATCCGACTTTGAATCAAGATCAAAAGCAAAAAAAAGTCGATGAAACTTCCCAGAGTTATGGCCCCAGCGATCGCCCAAACCCCCAGTCCAAAATATTTTATCGAAACAAACGCGAGCGCGGTGGTTAAAAGAGTCGAAATTAGACTAACAATAAGCGGGGTCTTTGTATCCTTAAACGCGTAAAAAGCCCGGGTCAAGAGTAAAACCGCGCTCTGAGAAAAAACGGACACGCTAAAGATGCCCAGAATTAGAGCAGTCTGCAAAGTAGCATCCCAGGGAAAAGCGCTTGCTCCGTACACAAGCCTCACGGCCGGCACCCGCAAAATAAGCAAAATCACGCTGGCCGGCACGGCTAAATACATCAGCTGAAAAAACGAGTTAAAAAATATCCTTTTAAAGTCCGATAAATTTTTACCGCCGGTTTCCATACTTAACGCGGGCAGAGCGGCCAAAGCAATCGACGCTCCAAAAAAGTTAACTGGAAAGGATTGGAGCTGGTCGGCAAACTTTAGGTATATAACTGAACCTGTGGACACCAAAACTGCCAGAGCGTTGTTTATAGTTAAGGAAACTTGACCGGCGGAAAGAGCTAAAATTCTGGCGGGCAAAAGTTTAAGCATTTTTAACGACGCAGAGTCGGAAAGCGTCAGACGAAAAGTATAAGAAAAGCCTGTGTTGCCAATAAATATCGCCTGAATACCCAAATGCAAAAATGCCCCCATTATGGCGCCGATGGCGGGGGCGTAAATACCAAAGTCGGACGCCAGTAAGACAAGCCCAAAAATCAAACCTAAATTGTACAAAATGGGCGCTAAAGCAGGGATTAAGAAGTACTTAAACGACTGCAAAACACACCCCAAAAAACTGCTAAGCACCAACAAGAGTTGGCTTATTAACATGATCCGCATCAACCTGGCTCCAAGCAGGATGCTCTGATCGTCTAACTGATAAGCGGAAACCAAATTTATGACTTGGGGGGCAAAACCAATCACCACAAGCGAAAGCGTCAGATATACCAACATGCATAAAGTAATTGTATTCGATGCTGTTTTAAAAGCCTTGTCCTTACCTCTTTCCAGCTCCTCCGCAAACACCGGAATAAATACCGTCGCCAACGCCCCAACCGCCAAAACAGAATGAATCAACGACGGAATCCTGTCGGCCAGATAAAAAACAGTAAGCTCCAATGAGTCGCCAAAAAATGTAGCCATCAAGCGGGAGCGCGCCAATCCCAAAACCGCAGAAACTCCATAGGCCAAGGCCAAGACAAAAGCCGCAGAAAGTATTGTGTTTTGCGTGCGGGAAAATACGCCAGACTTGACCATATCGGGCATTATGTTATCATACGCAGGCTAAATAACATATGGCAAAAACGGCAAACGCAAAAAAAGCCCACCGTGGCTCATTGGCAAAAAGACAACACAATCTCTTTTGGAAAAAGAGAATAAAAACCGCGCAAAAGTCGATCCCTATGGATGCGGAGGCCTACAAAACTCTTCAAAGTGTATTGGATAAAGCGTCGAATAACAAAGTGATACACAAAAACAAAGCGGCTAGGTTGAAATCCAGATTTGCAAAAAAGATCCAAAAAGCATAAAAAGCCTAATTTCCTCAAGTCAGAAAAATACTTGCATTATTTGCGCCACATGTGTAGACTGTTCATAGTGCCTCCTTAGAGGTAGCCTGCCTATGAATTCTGCCAATGGCTCAAATGTAAAGAACATCGCGGTTATAGCTTTTGTTTCCGCGCTGTTGTTTGGAATTTTTTATTATCTAATTACAGATGTGACAAGCGCGCCCTCATCGGATCTTAAAGCCGGAAATCAAAAAGTTGTGAAGGACTCTGCCAAACAAGCCTACTTGGCGGAAGAGTCTGCGACAAAAGGGGGTTCGGCCAAACTGTCACAAAACGAGCTGGAAGATCAAGAAAAAGCTGAGACCGCCGCCGATGTAAAAGACGCATCCAAAAACGCCGTAGTCAAGGGCGACAAAATTGAAGTTTCTGTTTTTAAAGCTCTATCATCCCAAAAAGCGAATGCCCAACCAAAAGTGGTGCTAGGTGGCGCCGACGAGCAAACCCCGCAATCTACCGTACCTGAAACCGGCACCGACACTATCTTTGGCGCCTTCGTTATATCCTCCCTGATTATGTTTGCAGGCATTTACATGCTTATGACACAATCCAAGGATGTGGCTCTGGCCAAGTTTGAGAAGCGCATTATCAGAGAGCTAGATTAGTCGAATATAAGTTCATATAAGTTCAATCGCTGAGTATTCCCCTGACCATGTATCTCATCGCCTTGCTGCCAGCCGGATAACATGTCATTAAAGTGATTGTGGACTCGTTTAGGTAGCGAGGTTTGAACTCCGCCAGAGGGTCCACATTTTCCGGCTTGGCAAGCGCGTGGTCCTCCACTAGATAGGTATATTTTACATTGTTATAATCCACCACAATCTTATCCCCCGCCACAAGGCTATCGATCGTGGAAAAAATGGCTTTGTAGTTTTTTGGACTATAAAACACGGGCAAAACCGAGTGACCATAAATAAACATATTACCCACCTCACCCGGCAGTGCAGAGCCGGGATATCGGCCCAGAGCGTCGTTGGGATCCAAATCCGGCGGGTTGGTTTCCACCAAGGCCTGTTTGATTCCCAACTTATCAATAGTCAGATAAAAGTATTGTGGTATGTTTTGACGCCGCGCAGAATCCCGACGACTGTCGGCTACCGCATCTTTGGCTGGGCCAAAAGCCCCAAGCTCGTCAAAACTGAAATTTCCAAAACCCGTACTGGCGCCTAGGACTGAGCCCGTAACCGCCTTAGTATCTACCTTACCACTTTTAATATACGCAAAAGGCAAGACTACCTGCCATACAAACAATCCTAAACCGGCAAAGATCAGCGCGCCGGGCAGGAGCCGTGGGGCCAAAACAAAACGGCGATCGTAGGTTTTAAACAGGGGGTCGTAAGACTCGTCTTTTATATACTTGTATGGCACTTTATAAACCATAGGCAGGCTCCGCTTTATGGTAACAGATTTCCGAGCTTTTTGTTATTACCAATCTAGCTGGCTAAAATTTTTTGGGTTGCCAACAACACTACTGCCTCTGGGAGAATCTTGCCAGTTTTTAGAGCGACATCATATTTGTAAAGTAGCTCATACAATCCGATGATCCGCTCTTGGGTAAAGTTTTGAGCCTGACGCTGGGCTGAGGATAATTGAAACGACGAAAGTTTTTTACCAAACCCAAACTTGACCAGCGCGATATTTCTTAGCTGATACTGCAGCATAACTAAAATATAGACTGGATCGTTATCCATCTCCAGCAGTTTCTGTAGACTTCTGTAGCAGGCTTGCTCGCGCCTGCTGAACAGGTCGTCCAGAAACTTAAACACTTCATTAGACCTAGCAACAGTGGCTTGAATGATTTTTCCCTTAGACGCCCGCACCACCTTTATAACAGGCGACGCCGCTTCCAAGTCCTTAGTACTTACCAACACCAAATTTGCCGACGGGTAGCGCTTTAAAACATCAAACAGCTTTTCCAATTGTGTTTTACCAATTTTGGAAATATCCACCACATTCAAAAGCGCCTCGCCAAAAATGTCCGGTTGGAGCGTAGTTTCTATAGTTTCAACGGAATCCGTGTCCAAATCATACTCTTTAATGGAGACTGCTTTAACCTCCCGCGCCGTCTTCAAAATAAAGTTGCGAATCGCGGTTTGGTTTTTTCCGTAAATTAAGACCAGCATTAGTTAAATAGGTACTTTTGAACATGGGCGTGAATTTGCGAATAATCGCCTGCTTTGGGAATCAACACATATTTTCCGCCGTATAAGGTTAAATCCGCAGGACTATACAATAAGCCGCCATTTTCAACCTCGCTACCATCGTCCAACACCACACTACGCATGTTATCAAAACTGTTCGATTTGGCCAGATCATAAAATAACTGCAAACTGGAAAGATCCAAGTCCGTGTCCAAATTTTTTGAGTACAACTCATACAAAGCTCTGACTTTAGAAAAATCTAATAGAGTTTGAGCGGATAAAGCTTTTTCTTTTACCGCTCTGAGCAAATTCTGCTGTCGGCGGGCGCGGGCAAAATCGGAACCCTCCCCGTTGTCGCCATGCCTAGAACGAGCATATTTTAGGGCTAAATCCCCGTCCATTTTAGTAACGCCTTGCGTAAAAGAAATGGTTTCATACCTGGCGCTTTCTGGTTGGGCGTCCTCCATACCCTCAATAGGGTACAAAGCGTCAGTAAAAGAGTTTTCCACATTTACTTCAACGCCACCCAAAATATCTATAACTTGCTTAAACAGAGCGAAATTAACAACTAAATGATAGTGCACGGGAATACCCAAGACATCCGCTACGGCAGAAACCACCTCCGCGGTTCCGGATCCGTCCTTACCTCCATATGTGGCATAAAGCTCATTTATCTTGTAGTAACCACCACTAGAACTCCTGACCCACAAGTCCCTAGGAACGGAGATTGTTACGGCGTCTCCCGCGTCCTTGCCAACCGATATCAACATTATGGTATCCGTAAGCTGACTTCCAACCATGCCACCGGCAGTCCTGCCATCTACACCCAACAGCAAAATATTAGTTCTCCCATCGGTTTCCTTTAACTTTTCCCCAGACCCCTTTACCACATTGGTCACAACGCTGGCTGGGTTAAACATTCCAGCCAAAACCGATCTAATTCTACCCACATTAGCTATAACCAATATTACCGCGACGGTAAAAAAAAGAGCTGGAAGATAAGAAGCAAAACCCCTCCTCCCGTCGCCTGTTTTTCTGCGGGGAGACGCACTCCCGTTGCCACCGAAGCCGGTAGCCTTTAAGTCCACATAAGTCATATTGAGAATTTGTTAACAATAGCGTAAAACGAGGCGGGATTCAAGGAGGCGTTTCCCACTAAAACTCCATCCAAATTTGAAAATGAAGCCAATTCTTCAGCATTGCTATCGTTAACAGACCCGCCATAAATTATTGTCGACTCATCGTCAAAAAAAGACCTTGCCTGTTTTAGCAACTCACTCACCTCAGTAAGGGGCTTGGGTCGATACACTCCGTCCTTAGAAATGTTCTGCGGATCTTCCAAAGCGTATACTGCGCCTTTAATGACTTTGTAATGGTCGGGCGACTTGAAACATACTATTGGCTTAATCCCCGCGCCCAAACATGCTAATGCCTTTTGGGCAACAAGGTCTCGATCCTCTTGTCGTTCACTATGGCCAACTATCGCGTAATCCACCAAGCCTTTTAACTGACCAACACCCACATGGCCGGTGCGCGCTCCATCAGCAAAGGGTGAAACATCCTGCGCGCCCAAGGCAATACCAACAGGTCTTAAAAGCCCACCAAGTTCCGTTAAAAATGGAAAAGGCGGGCAAACCACTGGTAACACAGCATTACCATTACCACGCCAAGCGCCAACAAATTCCCTCGCCCAAGCCACAGCCTCGCCGAGGGTTTTGTTTTGCTTCCAATTAGCCACAACAAGCCTTTTAGTTCTCACGATCCTATCTCCTTCATGGTTTTAGAAAATAAATCTGGCAGGGCTTCCAGCTCCTCATGCGTGTAGTTGTAACCCAAAATATCCAAGCAGGCAAACACTGTTCCCAAATTGCTATAAACATTTTCGGCATATCCACAAGCCACCAAGCTGTGGACCAGAATATTCCCTCCTATCTCCCCAACCCGTGACTCACTACACCCCAAAGGGCAACCAGAACAAGAGGGCCTGCCACCAAAATCCAAACCAAGCGTGTTTGCCTGGGCAAGTATTTGGTTGAACAAGGTAGTATATTTATTAACATCCGGCAACATAACAACCCTTGTGCCTGTTAGGCAAAATCCAAGTAACTTCTTAGCAATAAACTTCTTCTCCACAAAACCCGTCCTTAGCTCAAAGTATCCATCTAAAAGCAGTTTGCCAGCTTCCATTTGCAAAATGCTCCGTTTTCCGGGCAATCCCAAAGGGCTAAAATCCCCTCCCGAGGAGAGCGCGTCTAAAAACTTTACTTCTTCATCGACAATGTCCAAAACCATTTGGGTATCACAAGCGCCCGCAAGCACAAACGCGTCAAATCGGCTAAAAGCCAATCTAAAGCTTAGCGAGCCACCAAGGTACAAGTCCTCTATCATGCCGTCATTTTCCAACACAAACGAGGTTTTCGACACAAAAGGAAAAAAACCGTTAAGCGGGCCTACGGATATTATCATTGGATCAAAATCTTGATATAGGCTGTAAAGCTTTACACCCATAGCTACCCCGCCCACATACGGCACAAGCTCGGGCAACATTCTCACTTCGGCTTGGCGTCTAGATAAGTCAATAAAAAGAATTTTCTTAGGTTTCACTCGATTCCTCCTCGAAAACTCCGCGCGGGCAAATTTCCACCAACTTCTTTAATTTAAGTTCCGAAACCTTTGGATCCAAACTGACTTCAAATCTGTCGCCTTCTTTTATATCCCGTAAAATCCTGATATACGACCCAGAAAGACCCGCTCGACCTAACTGTCTCTGACACTCCATGACGCAAAGTTCGCACCCAATGCATTTATTCTCATGGATAATTTTCAGGTTCGACATTAATGTAAGGCCTCGATCCCGGGCAAAGTTCCGTCCACTAAAAAGTCAAGCATCGCTCCTCCACCGCTGGAAACAAAACTAACATCATCAAAACGGCCAAAGTTGTTTAGAGCTGTAATGGTATCACCTCCACCCACCACGGTAAAACAACCAGCTCTTGTTGCCTGCGAGAGACACTCCACCACAGCCTTGGTGCCAGCTGAGTAACGCTCCTCCTCAAACAAGCCCACAGGCCCGGCCCAAACAATAGTTCTAGCCGATAAAATTATGTCCTTCCACACCACCAAGGTAGTTGGGCCAATATCCTTGGTTTCAATATAATCCACCGGACAATGAACTCTTTCTAGATTAATAGGCTCTTCCAGCGCGAGACGACCACCTACCAAAACCGCGTCGGCAATCCGCGCGAATTTCTCTATCACCGGTTTCTTTGTTTCCAGCTTGGCGCCCCCGATTATGGCCACCAAGGGTCTTGCTGGATGTTTCATGACCTTATCCAACACCTCAACTTCTTTCTTTAACCTGAAGCCCGCGTAGGCAGGCAGGATCTTTGGCAAACCCGTTATGGAAGTGGCCCTTCTATGGCAAGTGGCAAAACTCTCATTAACATACAAATTGGCTTTTTGAGCAAGCTCTTTGGCAAATTCTTCATCATCCGCCTCTTCACGCGGGTCAAAGCGTAGATTCTCCAAAATCTCAAAGCTCCCTTTGAGATGTCCTTCGAAATAAGGTTTTAGATAGCTTGTGGACAGCGCCGGGTCAAATTTTCCTTTGGGCCTGCCCATGTGGCCGCAAATCACAGGCAAGCCTCCTCGATCGATTATGTATTGTAAAGTGGCAAGCGAAAGCTCCAACCTAAAGGGTTCAACGATGCTACCTTCTCTTATGGGAATATCTAAATCGCACCTCACCAAAACCCTGGCACCGGGATGTATACTTGCCTGATCGACATACCTCACCACCATATCATATCAGCCAAATCCTGAATTTGACAAACCCGATCAAGTCTGCTAGAGTGGTGGGTCTTTTAAGGAGGGGGGCAAATGGCAAAGGAGCAAGTCAAACATAAACATAAAGTGAACATGTTGGTTAAGGGCAACCTGCGCCACCTTACCTATAAGCTACACGCCTTGATTCAGGCAACATTGCTGGGCCTAAAAACCAATAAGCTAATTAAACACCCCCAAGGCCACCTGGAATTGGAATTTGAGGGAGATAGATCCGCTCTCTGGAAAATGGTTAAATGGTCCAAAAACCGCCGCCTAAGTGTGGTTAAAGAGGTGATGTTCAGCTTTACTTCCGTCAGCGCGCTGTGATCCAACCCCCAGCCTACTGTTTGAAAAGTCGAGAAAGGTTTTGACTGTATCCCAAACCTTTCCGCTCTTTGATAAAAGTTCGGGTATACACTGAGCTAAGCTTTTGAGTCTTGCTCCTGCTCTTTAGCCATTTGGATAATATCCTCGTAGTAGGTGGTATCCATTTCCCCGAGGAAGGGGGTAAAATCCTTGGTATATCCCAAAACCTCGTCGGGAAATTTTCTTTTAGGGGTCTCCCCATCCCACACACAAATAATTTTTAACCCCGCCCTGGCCGCGGAAATACAACCAGTTAGGGAGTCTTCAAACACTAGTACCTCTTTGGACGATACTTTAAAATGCGCCAATGTTTTTTTGTAAATCTCCGGGTCGGGCTTGGGGCGCCTAACCTCATCTCCGCATACGACAAAGTCAAAAACTTCTTTAAGCTCAAAGTGAGCGATCACCTTGTCCGCAATCGCTTTAACCGAGTTTGTTACCAACGCCAATTGTATCTTTTTCATGAGCTTTAATTCCGCCACAAAAGGCCAAAAACCTTCCGTCAGCTCAATGCTATCCAAACGCGCGAGAAAAGCATTCTGTGTCAATTCAACCAATTCTGGCACCGGCCGAGGATTTTGAAGAGCGTTGGCTTCGATAATATTTTTCCATCGTTCCGCCAATGTAGCCCCGGGGGCTCCAAAAACAAAGACATCCTGTCGCGTAAGCTTGGCAGCATCCATAATCGCCATGTCCCAAGCTCGGTTAGATTGGATAATCGTCCCGTCAAGGTCGAATATTATCAGTTTCTTTCTGTCAAATAGCTCCTTGAACATCAGTACCTCCCGAGTGGGTTTTTCTTTTTGGTAATCACTAGATAGGTATTGAACAAGATTACCGGCACACCCAAAAGCCAATTTATGGGAAAAACATACCACCGGTCGTAGCCAAACAAAAAAATCCACAGGGCGTAGATGAACCCAATACCAAAGTATAATCCCAAAAAAATTGCAAGCGCTAAAGGCATGCTTTAAGATTATCAGAGAAAGGGTTTTATGGCAAAGCAAAAACTGGGCGACAAGGTGGACAAAAAGGCAGGCAGGCCCAAAGAGTCAGACGACGGGCTGGACGATGTATTAGAAACCTCGACTGGCAAGCAAACCGACCGCGAAATGGTGACCGATATCTTGATTCCCGACTCGGAAGTTTTGGAGTTTATTTGTCCAAACTGCGGGAAAATTTCCCAAAACGACGTTGTTTTCCTATGCAATACATGTGATAACAGCGAGCTTATATTTAAGGATGGCATTTACATATGTCCGCAATGCCTATATCCAGGCGACAACTTTGAGTGCATGAAGTGCGAAAACAAGAAGGTAAAGATGAGACGAGTTAAAAAACTATGAAACCTGGGGCTATATCGATCTGGGTGCAGGAAGCTCGCTAATAAGCTATTAAAAAGTTCGGCGGTTATAGAAACCTAATTGCGCGACACAATCTCCAAAAGCGCTTTCTTCAGAAACCGGCAAATCTTGCCAAGGCACACCCGCCAGGGCGAGGTCACCTCCATGAGGCTTGTAACGCAGATCTGATAGAATCGACCTTGATGGGAACAAAAAGCGACAAAAAACTTGGGAGGAGGGCGGAGATTTTGCTGAAACGGGTAGCGGAGATTTTTGGCGCCAGTGAGTCAGAGGCGGAAAGGTTTTTTGGACCAAGAAAACAATCCCTAACCGTGCTGGACGAGCGGGCGAACGAGCTCATCAAAAAAGGCGTCCAGAACGGCAGTTTAACAAAGATCCCGTGGGCAAAAGACGCGTATATTATAGAGTCGGAAAAGTCCGTCTACACCAACTCCCCAGAGGCAAATTTGGGCTATATTTACCTGCAAAACGCCTCCAGCCTTTTGCCTCCGCTTGCCCTTGACCCTAAGCCTGGTGAAAAACTTTTGGATATGTGCGCCGCACCGGGAGGAAAAACCATTTTATTGGCAAAACTTTCCAACCGGCTTGTGGACATTACCGTCAACGACGAGAGCCGAACCCGGCTTGCAATAACAAAGCGCCTATTTTCCCGTCTAGCAATTCCCGTAAAAGCCTATTACACCCAACCCGCGCAGTATTTAGCCAAGCTTCTGCCAGCCGAGTCGTTTGACAAAATTTTAGTGGACGCGCCCTGCAGTGGCGAGGGCCTTATTAACCTTGCGCAACCCAAATCGCTAACTTTTTGGAGCCTTAAAAAGGTCAAACGGCTTAGTAAATTGCAAAAATTGATTTTGGCGCAGGCCGAAAAACTGCTAAGACCCGGCGGATCTTTAGTGTACTCAACTTGCACACTGGCACCAGAGGAAAATGAAGAAGTTGTTGACTGGGCGATCAAAAAGCTGGGACTGATTCCGCAAAAGTTGGACTTGGCGGACTTGCTAGACAACGCTACTGCGGGACTTGGTTCCTGGCAGGGTAAAACCTATTCCCCCGAATGCAAAAACTGCGTTAGGATAAAACCCAATTCCCATATGGAACCATTTTTCTTGTGTCTGCTGACTAAAACCCCTCTTCCGCGAAGAAGCGCTTGAGAATGATGGAGGCGCTGATGCTGTCTACCTTCCGGCGGGCTTTTTGCGGGAGTTCTTCTAGAACGGCGTCTGTCAAGGCCTCTTGGGATGTACCAAACTCGTCAATTAAAATTATGGGAATTCCCAATCGCGTTTTTAGCAGTTTAGCAAACCGACGCACTTCCGCTGACTGCGGGGTGTCCTTTTGATCGTAACCAAGTGGCAAACCCACAACAATTGCTACAACCTTGTTTTGCTTTACCGTCCGCATAATGTGCTGGATCGCCGTCATTTTGTCTTTTGACAAAACTTCCCGCCCGGGCGCAACCACTCCGTTTTTACCCAGCGCCAAGCCGGTTGTGGTGTCGCCAAAGTCAACCCCCAACACAAATTTGTCTTTATACTTGCTTTCCTGATTCTGCGTCATTCTTGTACCTTTGTAGTTATTTCTACAGCCGACTCCCTAGTGGGAATATTTTTAAAGAAGGGAAAATTTGGATACACTCGCAAGTCGACAGATTCTACCCCATTAATCTTTTTTAAAATTTCCAAGGCTTCCTGCGGGTTTTTCCCCGACACGCTTTCAAACACCTTAGTCTTCTCGATTTTTGGCACAATAAAAAACCTAAAAGTTACCTGCAAATCGGCTTCGGTGGGGGAAAGAACGGTATTATCAGTGTTGCCCAGCACCTCCACCTGCAAATCCTTACTGTACGAATAAAACTCAAAGCCCGGCGCCACCAAACTTGCTGAAAGCTTTTCCATAAAACCGTTAAGCTCCACCCCTGAATATGTTAGTCCTTCCACTTGCGCTGTAATACTGGCAGAAAGTTTGGTTTTTTCATCCCCCGCTTTATTATTATGAACAATGCTTTTTCCGCTGACTCTTTGTGACTTGTCCACTAAAACAAATCCTGGCACCACCGCGTTTTTAACCGCGTCCGTTGCGTTTTGGTCTATGTAAGCGCTTAGCTCCCGCTCCAACCTTGTAAGATCTTCCTGGGTAACAATTCGAACTTCCCTGCTGGAACCTCCCTTGAAATCCTCCGCATTAGACCCGGTCAGCTGGCTTGATTTATAACCCTTAACGCTAAACTCCCGCTCCTTTTTGAGATTGTACGACTCTCCTATATTTTCCGCCGTTACGGCAACATCCGCGGTACCCTTAATAATAGTGGTATCAGGCGGTGGGGAATCTGTCCTGGCGGGAACTTTAACTTCCGCGTCAGTCGTAAAAATGTAAGAGGTGTCGTCCATTTTATAAATCACTTGGGTGCCTTTTTTAAGGGTAATATCCTCCTCCGTGGAGTTGTACAGCGTTATTTTGCCTTTGGCCTTTTCCCCCTCCAGCTTGGTGCCGGTTGACGCAATTTCCGCGGAATGGTCAAGCGTCCTTGTAACCTTTAACCCCGCCAGCACTTTTTTGTCCAAATCCGTCTTCATGCCGTCGCCCACCTTTACTTGCACACTTTTAACTGACTTTTGCGGACTAAAATGCAACATGATCTCCGCTCTATGTTTGCTTCGCAGATACAAAAACCCAATCCCAATCAGCAGTAGAAAAAGAATTGGAACAACCAACCCAAGCTTTTTAAAGTTAAAGCCCACTTTCGGCAAACTGATCTTTGGCAGGTTGACTTTGGGACCAGCCGACTTTGCCACCGCGGAGGCCACCTGCACTCCACCTGCCACATACTCCGCCTCTCTAGACACCCGTTCTTCCGTCTCCCCTTTAAGTATTTTGACTAAATTTTGGCCGAACGGATCGGCAGTTATAAAGTCAACCGTCTTGCCGGCTTTTTTTGCGGACTGCAAAATTATCTTTAAATTCAAAATATTGTCCAGCAACACTGACCCCGCCGGAATTTCCAACTCCAGCCGTTGGTCTGTTACGGCGTTTAGTATCTTTACCGCCTCGTAAGCGCTTGTATAAACTTCTAAGCTAATTCTTTGCATACGCCTAACAGTCCGCAAATTAGTAAGTCGCCCTTGTAGTCCTGCGGTAGATCCACATAGCCAGCGTCCAATTTGGTAAACACTGGTCTAAGCTTAAACGGCACCTTCTCCTCCCACTCGCGCCACTCCAACATTTCCCAAAAGTCTGTACGCTCCAACCCAGCCCCGCAGACATAAACCATATTGGAAAAAGTTTTAACACCGCTAAAATTTGTTAGCGCTAGCTCAAGTCCATCCATCCAAAAGTCCAGATCCCGCTCCAGCTCCTTACTTCCTAAGGGCAGGGTGGTAGTTTTAACCAGCCGACCCCCAAACACCACGGAAATATCCGTAAAATCTGCGTGCAAGGTGATAAGCGTAGCGTCGTAAGTTGCGCCCACCCGGCTTTTAAGTTTTTTGGCCAGCAGGTATTGCAACGGAAACACCCCTCCGAACTCCAGCTTGACCGCTTTGGTCGTGTCTTCCAACGCGTCAATAAAGGTAGGCGCGCAATAAGCGTTAAACACCTCTGTCTCCAACAGCTCGCCCGCCTCGCCAATGGGATTGTAAACCGTAGCTCCGTCCAACTTAATGTAAGTAGTCTCGTTTAAAACTATTTCCGGCTCAAATGTGTCGTTGCCCGTTGTCTGGTAGACTTCTGCCAGGGCGGTGTTTAAAGCGGTCTGCTCAATTTCTTTGTAGACATCGGTTAGGGCAGACTTGGTGATTTTTTCCGCAAGCGACCTTTTTTGCCTAGCGGAGGTGATAACGGAAACCACATTGCCACCACCGACGCCAAAAAAGAACTGACCGGCCGACTCTTGGGGTTGCTGACTAAAACACCGCTCGATGCAAACATTTAGCGTCTGAATAAAAGGCTCCTTGTCCACAATTCTACCGTCCAACACCACGCCGGTTGTTAAATGTTCCTGCGCCCAGCATAGAGGAAAACCGTCTTTAAACAAAATTAAGGTCAGTTTGCCGGAATCAAACACCGCGCCAAAAAAGTTGTTGTTGCTGGCGGACTTTTTAAACAGGTTAAATATTGGGAGCATTAGACTTAATTATACTAAAGAAAAGAGAAACAAGCGCAAAGGCCTTAGTCTAGTTTGTAACCTCGCTCCTTAGCGATTTCCTGACCAAGTTCAGTTGGAACTCCGTAGCTTTCGTACAGTAACTTAAAATCAGCGGGAGTGATGAGGCCGTTATTCTTATCGTAGATCCTCTCCAGCTCGCGGAGGCCTTTGTCCAAAGTACGGTTGAACTTTTCTCCCTCGGCGGAAATCTCGTCGATAATTGTTTTTTGCGCCGTCTTAAGGTGTTTGTAATAATCGCCATACTCGTCAATCACCACTTGGGCAACTTCCGGCAAAAAGTTTTTATGACTAGTTAATTTTTGCGACTGGAAAATGACGCGCCGCAAAAGCCTCCTAAGGACATAGCCTTGCATCTTGTTGCCCGGAACAACCCCGTCCGCAATTAAAAACACCGCCGCTCGCATGTGATCGGCGCTTATTCTGTATACCTTGTCCGTAACTTCGTCCTCTCCGAATTTTTTGTTGGCCATCGACTCAATTTTTTGAATCATGGGGTAAAACAAATCCGTTTCGTAATTAGAGCTTTTTCCCTGCACCACCCGCGCGATTCTTTCCAACCCCCAACCCACATCCACATTCTTTTGGGCAAGAGGTCCATAATCTGTAGGGCTGACTTTTTTATATTGCATAAACACATCGTTGCCTATTTCCACATACCGCCCGCAGTCGCAATTTACATGGCAACGCTCGCCAAATTTTTCGCTGTGGGCAGCGCCGGTAAAGTAAAAAATTTCCGTATCAGGACCCGCGGGATCGCCAATAGGCGCGCCGGATCTTTCCCACCAATTTTTGCTTTTTGGATAATAAAAAATGCGATAATTCCCCTGGCCGACTTTTTCTACCTCGTCTGTGGCCTCCGCAACGATACTTCTTTGGGCAAATGTTCTTTTCCAAATTTCTGCCGACTCGTTATCCCTGGAAATTTTGCCCTCGCCGGCAAAAACGGTTACATACAGCCGGTTTGGGTCAATATCAAGCTCATCAACAAAAAAACTAAAAGTCCAGGGGATTTGTTCCGCTTTAAAATAGTCGCCCAAAGACCATACCCCCAACATCTCAAAAAAAGAATGATGACGCGCGTTGCCAATTTCTTCCAAATCCTCCGCCCGCAAACAGCGCTGAACATCCACCAATCGCCTGCCCGCCGGATGCGGTTGACCCAAAAGATACGGCACAATTTGCTGCATGCCGCTACCGGTAAAAAGCGTTGTAGGGTCGTCTTTAAGCACTAACGGGCTTTGGGAAATCTCCGTGTGCCCCAGCGCTTTGTAATAGTCAATAAATTTTTGCCTGACTTGGGCTCCCGTTAACGGCTTTGTCATGAGGGAATAGTACTAAAACGGCGGGTTGGAGTCAAAACTTTGACTGAATATATAACAACCTAAACCCCAAACCAGAGTCGGATAGATAATGGAAAAACCCTACAGTTCTAAAAGGCTTAACTAATCTTATTGTCTCAATATCTATAGCGGCCGGCGCGGATCTGGGTAAACCTGCGAATACGCCAGATAGCACATTATCTATCTCCCATTAGGGGGATATTAAGTAATATTAGGCAATATCTGGCAAAACATCCAAGTCGTACTCTTTAGCCAACCGTAAAAAGGCCTGGGCATTGCCTAAAGCATCGTCCAGCGGATTGTGCGTGTGCCCGGTTTGGCGCAGGTGTTTAAAGTTTTTATGCGTGTTGCGGACAAGGCCCTTGTATAAACTCCCCAAATTGGTGGATGAATGACCAAAGGGATTTTCACCCAAAAAGTGATGAAAGTACCAGCAAACAAACATAAAATCAAAACCGTTATTGTCGCTAATAAACATTGGGCGGTCTTTTACATGCGCGGTCAGCCAGCCCTTAAAATTTGACATCACGCGGGCGGGATCGTCAAACTGCAAAGTCTGTTCGCGGGCAAAACCAGAAACCGCCAAGGCCCCCGGTACATGGTTTTGGGAAATCGGCTTGAGACAGCCCAAAAAAGTTTTGTCCAACTTTTGGTCTACCAGCACCGCGCCAAGCGCGATCATGGAATAATCGCCCGGGATTGGACCGTCAGCCTCAATGTCGACCATGATGTAAGTCATTTTTTAGTATTAACCTCCCATAAAAATATACGGACACTAAAATAATCATACAGGAAATTAGGCTGGCGACAGGAAAATTTTGAAACTTCCATGACTCGGGTCGTAGAAATTCCAAAACAAGCCTCACGAGCGAGTACCCAAACAAATAGATCAAAGAAAAAGATCCGAAAACAAGTAGGTTCCTTTTTTGCTTTTGGTCTCTATAAAGAACAAAAAGAAACCCAAAAAGAATAAGATTTAAAATTGACTCGTAAAGAAATAGCGGGTGAAAAGTGTCGTAATATTTAAACTGTTCCGGACGAAGTTGGGGCGGAATGTAAATACCCCAAGGCAAGTTTGTGGGATAGCCAAAAAGCTCCTTATTAAAATAGTTGCCCCACCTGCCGATGGCTTGGGCCAAAGGCGCGCAAACGGCAAGGATGTCTAAATAGGCCAAAGCATTCCGGCTGATAAAGGCCCCCGATTTATCTGATCTGCCAAATTTTGTCCCGCCAATTTTCCTAGTCGACAAAAGGAAGCCAAAAAATCCGCCAAAGATTGCGCCCCAGATACCAAGTCCGCCCTGCCAAAATGCGAAAATCTTTAAAGGATGTTCAGTAAAATAGTCCAGCCGGTGCAAAACATGGTAGAGTCGCGCCCCCAAAAGTCCAAAAACTAAAGTGTAAAATACCGCCCGCCAAAAAACCTGCCCATCTAAACCCCGTCGCATACACAACCGTTCCCCTAGCAAAACCGCAACCAAAATTCCCAAAAACAGCATAAGCCCGTACATTGCCCTATTTTACCTCAAACTCATTGACTGGTAATTGCAATTTGTGTTATGTTTTTGATGTGGACATCCAAAACCCTACAAAACCCAAAACTGTTTATGTCGCCAGCGATCATGGAGGGTTTGAGTTAAAGAATTACTTGACTAAAGAATTAACCGCCAAAGGCTTTAATGTTGAAGACTTGGGTTTTAAGACATACGACCCCGAAGACGATTACCCGGATTTGACGCTAAAGCTATCACTCGCTACCCATGAGTCAACCATCCCCACAATTGTGATTTGCAGAAACGGCGTAGGAGTTAGCATCTTAGCAAACAGAATTAAAGGTGTGAGATGCGCCCTATCTTTTAACCCAGATCATGCCAAATCCGCAAGACGGGATGATGACGCTAACTTTTTAGCCCTACCTGCCGACTATATTACAAAGGAGACGGCTTTGGAAACCGCGCTGGCTTTTTTAGAAACCCCATTTAGTAACGAGGAAAGACACATCAGGAGAATCGGCAAAATAGATGAATAAAATAAAAGTGGCTATTATCGTGTTTCTCGTAAGTACCTCTGTATACTGGGGAGCTTCGTTTATTCTTGACTACCTAAGACTGCCGCCGGGGTGCAAAAATAGTGCAATTATTTTTGGTGGCTGTCTCGCTAAGAACACTATAGAGAAATTCAGCATTGAAGGTTCTGTTCCAACTTGTCTAACAATTAGACCTCACGTATGCAATGTCGCCCAGTTGGAAGTAGAGAACTTATGCAAGCCCGAGGATAAAATAGAAATAAACGGCATTGCAATAACAGAAAAGTACACATATCTCTCCTTTTCTTTAGATGGGGTAGGCAGGGTTACTATACAGGAGGGCACGGAATATACGATTCCGAAACAGGACCAAGATATAAGTATAAACGGATCAGTGAATACCATACCTTTTAGGGTAACTTATGTTGTAACTAAAGCATTATGTGAGTAAATTATGTCGATATATGGTGATACCAGGAATCCTTGAAGCAACACAGGAAGAAGCATTGCATAAAATAAGCTTGTTAGCGGGTGTGGCGCCAAAAATTCAGCTGGACGTCGCTGATGGCGAATTAGTTTCCGGCAAAACCTTTACGGACCTTTCATTCCTGTCATACTTATCCTCGCCCTCTGGGTCCCCACCGCAAAATATAGTCCAAATCCAACTGCACTTAATGGTCCAAAAACCAGAGGCTATGCTGATGTTTCTGCCTCCCGTCGTCAAGGAAGTGTGCATCCAGGCGGAAGCTTTGATGTATAAACCCTTGTGCATGGAGGCCTTTGACAATGTGCTTAAAGCCAAAAACATCCGCGCGGGGCTTTCTTTTAAACACAAAACGCCGTTTGAGGATTTTTCTGAATGTCTTGCCAAATGCGATTTTGTGCAATTTATGACGGTTGACCCAGGCGCGCAAGGCAGACCGTTTATCATGGAGTCGCTGGATAAAATTGCCCACTTTAAAGAACGGTTCCCGGATGTAGCTTTGCAGGCGGACGGGGGAATCGCGCAGGATACTTTACCCATGGTTATAGAGGCCGGAGCGGACGACTTAATTATCGGATCGGCGCTGTTTAATTCCCCAAACCCCACAGAGTCATACAAAAACTTTGTGTTACAATTTGACCATGCCCGGGCAAATTACCTCGCTAGCAGAAAACGCCAAGAACTCGGCGGTGAAAAGACCCTATAAAGCTACCAGGGTGGCCTTTTTGGGAGGCGCGGCCTGGAAGGAAGACAGCCAGGTTTTTAAGCAGGCTTTTGAAACCGCAAGACTTTTGGCCATGGCGGGCTACGAGATTGTAAACGGCGGTGGTCCTGGGGTCATGAGAGCGTCAACTATGGGCGCGGGAGCTGTGGGAGGCAAAACGCTAGCAATCACTTACTACCCCAACAAACCAAAACGGCACTACGAAGGAACGGATCCCTTAAACCGAGCGGACGAGGAAGTTTACACTTTGGACTATTTTGATCGCACAAAAGTCATGCTCCAAAACACCGACATTCACATTGTGTTCAACGGAAGCCTAGGCACCCTAAGCGAGTTTGGCATGACTTGGATCAGCTCGTGGATACACGAGCCCGACCACAAACCCATTATTATGTTTGGGGACTTTTGGAACGAAATTTTAACGGTAATGCAAAAATATATGTTGATAACCGACGAAGAAAGGAATATGCTCAAAATCTGTAATTCACCGCAGGAAGTTTTGGACTATATAAAATCGCTGGAAAACAAAATCGCTTAACGGCCGGTAAAGTGTATAATTGACTCGATGCCCCAAACTAAGTCGTACTTTCATGCCCAAAATACCCACCTAATGGAGTTGGAGGAAATTGCCGTCCAGCTTAGGCAGGATGTTATAAAAATGCTTTTGGCGGCGGGTTCCGGTCATAGCGCGGGGTCGCTAGACTTGGCGGATATTTTCTCCGCGTTGTATTTTAGGGTGTTGAATGTCGACCCCAAAAATCCCACAGATCCTGATAGGGACAGGTTGGTTTTATCAAATGGACACACTTGCCCCATTTTATACGCCACGCTGGCAAAAAGGGGGTTTTTTGACGAATCGCTTCTTAAAACCTTGCGCCAATTTGGGTCGCCCTTACAAGGCCACCCCCATATAAATTCCGTACCCGGCGTGGATTTTACCAGCGGACCTCTCGGCCAGGGCCTAAGTCTGGCGTGCGGGATGGCGCTTTCCGCAAAAATGGATGTAAAGTCGTACAGAGTTTACTGTATTACCGGCGATGGTGAACTCAACGAAGGCGCGATTTGGGAGTCGGCCATGTTTGCCCCTGCCCACAAACTAAATAACCTAACTTGGATCATCGACCGAAACAACATCCAGATCGATGGTCATACAGAAGAGGTCATGCCCCTGGAACCCCTGCGGGACAAACTGGAGGCCTTTAACTGGTATGTCGTGGAAATAAACGGCCACAATGTAGAGGAAATCTTAAGCGCCTGCGACATGGCTAAAAGCGTGTACGAGCGCCCGACTGCTATAATTGCTCACACCATACCGGGCAAAGGTGTTGCCGAGATGGAGTATAAAGTTGAATGGCATGGAAAGCCTCCTTCAAAGGAACTCGCGCAAAAGGCTTTGCGCGAGCTCAGGACGCTGGAAGGCCGTATAGAAAGCGAGTAACTAATGGCAAAATCAAAAAGTTCAATGAATGTCGTTCCGGTTATTCTGATTTTTGCGCTCATTTTGGGCGCGGGCTATCTGCTCCTTAAGGACACCCTGAAACTGCCGTGGTTCAGAAATGACAACACTTTGGAAATTACCAGAATGGAAGGCTTCCCACGGACATGGATTACAGATAAAGAAATTAAAAAAACAAGAAGAGTCATAGAAAATAAGGCGGAGTTGCAGGAATTCTTTGAATATGCGGACATGGGGTCGGATCAGAATAGTTTGGAGGCGGTACTTTCACAAGTGGACTTTGATAAGGAAGTTCTTTTGGCAGTATCCAGCGACACTCAGGACGAAACCGAAGGCATGATTAGAATCAAGCGAATAGAAGTCGACAAGAACAAGAAAAAACTCTATGTTATGGTCATACAATATAAACCCGACGGAACTTGCGTACCGGAGATCAAGAAAAATGTTTTGGTTGACATTGTGAAAATCGACCGAAGCGACAATCAGTTTGAATTTGATGTGGTAAAACAAGAAAGAAGTTGCGATTAAAAGTTGGGCCTTTGCCCACAAGATCGTTGGAGACTGCCCATGCCAGAATTTAAGTCCACGCGGGAGGGTTACGGCGACGCTTTGCTTGAGCTGGGACAGAAAGATCCCAGCGTGGTGGTGGTGTGCGCGGATTTAACCGCGTCGACTTGGTCACACGAGTTTGCCAAAAACTTTCCCCAAAGATTTATACAGGTCGGCGTTGCAGAACAAAATATGGTCGGTATTTCGGCGGGTTTGGCTTTAAGTGGAAAAACCGTCTTTATGGCCTCCTACGCGTGCTTTAGCCCGGGACGGAATTACGACTTTATTAGAACTCAAATTTGTTATTCTAACGCCAATGTGAAAATTGTTGGTAGCCATGCGGGACTTTCCGCCGGGCCAGACGGAGCCACCCACCAAATGCTGGAGGATGTCTCTATGATGCGCGCGCTGCCAAATACAATTGTAATCTCGCCCTGCGACTACTGGGAAGCTAAAAAGGCCGTTATAGAGTCGGCAAAGATTAAGGGGCCGGTGTACATAAGGCTCTATCGAGAGAGCGCCCCAATTTTGACCAGAGATGAAGACATGTTTGACATTGGTAAGTGGGCTGTTTTGGAGGATGGTCGGGATGTGTGCCTAATTGGTCATGGGCCAATTCTGGACCAATTACTACAGGCTAGAAAATGGTTGCTAGAACGTAAGGTTAGTGCGCGAGTAGTGAACGCATCCACGATAAAACCGCTCGATGTTGTTACGCTTTCAAATTTGGCTCAAAGCTACGGCAAACTTTTTGTGATAGAAGAACACCAAAGAGCCGGCGGGTTGGGTGGCGCGGTCTGTGAGTTCGTAAGTCAACAAAAAATTCCCCACCCTAAAATAACCCTATTGGGGGTTGACAGCGCCTTTGGAGAATCGGGCAGATACTTGCAACTTTTGGCAAAGCACGGCCTAGACAAAGAAAATATTGCCCAAGTTGTGTTAAAATCAATTCAGGCTAACAGAAAGCCGTAAGAAAAAAATAGGTAGGGGATATGCCAGGAAATGTTGTTGATACAGTGCTAAATTCCAAAATTTTTCCTGTGGTGGAGTTTTCCTTAATTATTTCGCTTATTATAATCACTTATTGGGGTATGCACCTTGGAGGATTCAGCCATGTTAAACCGGCGGCAAAGTTCTCTGTCAGTATGTTTTTAGGATGTCTTGGTTACATGATAGGCAAGACTGTGGTTATAGCCCTATTTGCCGGTACCGCAACTCCGGAAACTGCCTATGCCTTTTGACGCAATTCTAATTGGAGATGTTTCCATTGACGAATTTTTGCGGGTGGACGAAGCGCAAGTTATCTGCGACTTAAACGACCGCGATTGTAAAATCTGTTTTGATTACGCAGAGAAAATACCTGTTGCGGAATTTAGGACAAGCTTAGGTGGAAATAGCGCTAATGTGGCTGTGGGCATGACCAAACTTGGCCTTAAAGTGTCGGTTTATTCGGAAATAGGTAACGACGCAAACGGCGCCAGATTTGTCCGCGAACTAGAAAGCCTTGGGGTTGATACTTCTTTGCTGGTACAAAGCGAAGGGGAAACAGATATACATTCAATTATTATCTATAAGGGCGAACGGACAATTTTATCTTATCACCGACCCAAAAATTACAAATTGCAAAATTGGGAGGAACCTAAGTGGATTTACTACTCATCCCTGCCACAGGGGTTTGAAGACTTCCAAAAAAGTTTAGTGGACTATCTAAACACGCATCCAAAAGTGCTGACGGCATTTAACCCCGGGGTTTATCATTTTAAGGCAGGCTTTAAAGCCTACGAGCCTTTTCTAAAAGTTACGGATACGCTTTTTGTAAATAAGGAAGAGGCTGTAAGGATTTTGGAGCAATCAGAAGAAGGCACGAAGGATGCCCTGTCCCACCGGCGAATAGAGAACGATTCGGAGGTCTGCCCCCCGCCGAACAGGTCCCGGCTTCGCGCCCATTCGGCGGAGAGGCAGACCTTTCTTCCCAAACCTACCTCCAGTGACCAAACAGCAAGGGAACTTCATCAGGCCCTACAAAAACTTGGTCCAAAAATGACAGTAATTACAGACGCGGAAAATGGGGCTAGCGTGTGCTACGGTAAGGAGTACTATGAGTCGGGAATTTATGAAATCAACAAACCTATTATAGACAAAACCGGCGCGGGAGATGCTTTTGCTAGTGGTTTTCTATCCGCAATCATTCACGGCAAGGATGTAAAAACTGCTCTATTATGGGGTTTAAAAAATTCTTCGGCTGTCATTAGAGAAATCGGGCCCATGAACGGCCTGTTGACTAAAGAAGAAATTGAATAATCAACAATTGCCAGCTTACACAGGCAGTTTGCTGTAATTCCCTGCTTCGCAAGCCCTCACTTTGTATGGGTAGGCTACAATCCACTACCTGACCGACCAGTACGCGCTAGACTCTCTAGTATAGTATTGTGGGGGTTGTTTCTGTTAAAGTCAGTACTAGTAGTGGTGGACCATGCGGAAGTCGAACCCGCCTGGAAGGATTGAGAGTCCAACGCGGTCACCGGACGCTACGGCCCTCGCTCCACCTGTGGGGAATTTATCTCGCCGAAAATAGTTTTGGCAAGATCTTGACTTTTAATTTCACTAGGATTTATTGTCAAAATACCATGAACAGCCGAGAAATACTACAAAAGGCCAAAAAAGAAGGTTACGCGTTGGGCGCGTTTAACGTCTGCAACCTGGAAACCTTACAAGCAGTAATTCAGGCAGCGCAAAAGCTAAGATCCCCTATATTTTTGGAAGCCTCCGAAGGAGAAATTAACTATATTGGGGCGGAAAATTTAGTCGCCTTAACAAATGTTTGTCGACGACAAACAGGTCTTCCCATAATCCTAAACCTAGACCACGGAAAGAATTTTGAATCATGCAAAAAAGCCATTGAGGCGGGCTTTGATTATGTCCATATTGACGCCAGCAAACTCCCTCTGGAGGAAAACATCGCCATAACCAAAAAAATTGTTGAATTTGCCCATTCGCGGGGGGTTTTAGTGGAGGGTGAAATGGACCGCATTGAGGGAAGTTCGGAAGACCACACAAACGAAGATCCGGAAAAATTCCAGAGTATGGGCATGTATTCCAACCCGCAAAGAGCATACGACTTTGTAAAAGCCACGGGAATTGACACCTTTGCCAGCTTTATTGGAAACCTGCACGGCGTTTACGCGAAAGAAATTCGTTTAGACCTTGCGCTGCTAAACCAAATCCAAAAGGCTCTCCCCAATACTTTCTTGTCTCTCCACGGCGGCTCGGGAATCAACAATGACGATGTAAAACAGGCGGTAAAGTCAAACATAGTTAAGGTCAATGTAAACTCAGAAATGCGCATTGCCTTTAAAATGACTTTGCAAGAAACCCTTAACAATTCAAATGAAATAGCTTTTTACAAACTAACACCCCCGGCAATAAGAGCAGTTCGGGAGGTAGTGGAACACAAAATAATGCTTTTTGGTTCCGCAGGCAAAGCCTGATATACAAATTAAGCCTTCGCGCTTGGGCACAGATCCCGTAGCCCGCATTCTAAACATTTGGGCTTGCGGGCAACGCAAGTATATCGACCATGCAGAACCATCGCCCCGGAGAAATTGCGCCAATAACTTTTAGGAATAAGATCCATCAGATCCCGCTCAATCTTTACCGCGTCTTTCTCGCAAGTCAACCCCAACCTATTGCTTACCCGCGTCACATGCGTGTCAACCACAATGCCTTCCGCAATATCCCACAGCTCCTGCAAAATTACATTGGCGGATTTTCTGGCGACGCCGGGGATCTTTATCAAATCGACAAGTTTTTGCGGAACTTTGCCATTAAGGTTTTCCACAATGTACTTGCCCGCTTTAATCAACCTCTCTGCCTTACCCAAATGAAAATTTACCCCACGAATCTCTCTTTGGAGCGTTAGTAAATCGGCCTTGGCAAAGTCGTCCCAACTCTTATATTTTTTAAAAAGTTTCTCAGTAATCTGGTTGACTTTTTTATCAGTGGTTTGCGCAGACAGCATAACCGCCACAACCAATTGCGTCTCATTTTGGTAAGTCAGTTCTGTTTTTGGACTTGGATACAATTCTTTAAGTCTTTTTGACAACAACTTGGCCCTAACCTTAAGATCCATTTCAGATCTTAGATTTGGAAGGGAAACCACGCCTTTTACCAAACTGTTGCTGACTGACTCTTTCATAGACCAATCCTTTCTGCCATCAAATGTCAAATAAACCCTTTTGCGCGCTATTTGGATACTCCGAACTTCTCTGTCGTCCCGCATTCTTTACATCTGCTTCCGTCTCTGTCCCCAGCCTTCTCAGCAAAGACTTAAAATTATGTGCCTGCAAGGCTGGTATAACAGTCTCTAACGGTATTTTCCCGTAACGAGAATCCTCGCGGGAAAAATTTACAGGCGTATATAAATCCAGAGTAGCTAGTTTTTTACTCATTACCGCCTGCTCGTAACCATCCAAAAGTTTCCTTCTCAAAGTATCCGGCTTCACGGTATCAATTTGAGCATAAATAGCCTCTATAGAACCGTATTCCCTAATTAATTCGGAGGCAGTTTTTGGACCAATACCGCGCACGCCGGGAATGTTGTCGCTGAAATCACCCACGAGTCCTTTGTAATCCGGCACTTGCGCCGGAGCGACGCCAAGTCGCGCGATGACCTCCCTTTCCCCTAGCCACTCAATCTTGTCGCCTTTAGTTGACGGAAGCATGATTGAAATATTCCCCCCTGCCAACTGCCAAAGATCTCGGTCGTTAGAAAACAGAATCACCTGACAGTCAGCTCCGTTTTTGACAGCCAAGGTACCCACCAAGTCGTCCGCTTCATAACCATCGGTAGAAATCATGACCACACCAAAAGCGTTAATTAGCGCCTTAATTTTTGGAATTTGGACGGAAAGCGTATCCTCCATAGGCCGACGATGGGCTTTATAACCAGTAAAGTCAACATGCCTAAAGGTGGGTTTTTCTGTGTCAGCCACCGCAACTACATAATCGGGCGACACTTGCTGCAAGACATTAATGAGCATTGAAGCAACCCCGTAAATAGCGTTTGTCGGGTTTCCCTCTTTGTCGGTAAATTCTTTGGGCAAGGCGTGGTAAGCGCGGTGAATCAGATTAAATAAATCAATAATCAATAACTTTGGCATGTTTTGCTAAACAAACACCTTGCCTACACATAAGCAAGGTATCACTTACCAGGACCAGTTGAGCCTGTGGTGGCGTTGCCGTTAGGTTTGTCTGCGCGCTCGGTGTTATCCTCTGCGCCGCCACCATTTCCATTATTCGGTTCAGGGACCGGTAAGCCGAGTAAGGCCCTGAACTCATCTCCGTCCAAAGTTTCTACCTCCAACAGCTTGTCGGCCACAAGAGTTAACTGATCCTTATGCTCCAACAAAATCTTTTTTGCCGTCTCAAAACAGTCGTCCACGATTTTTTTAACTTCCGCGTCTATTTTGGCCATAATCTCCTGACTGTATTTAGGTTCGTCATCAAAAGGATTTCTCCAAATACCAAACATAGATTTTGCCCCATAAGACACCAGACCTAACGAGCTCATCCCATACTGCGTGACCATATCCCGAGCTATTTTTGTGGCCTTGTCCAGGTCGTCAGAAGCCCCCGTTGTCACATCGTCAAACATAATGGCTTCAGCCGCCCGACCTCCCAGCATGGTGGCGATCATGGAAAGTAGTCGGGTTTTTGTCTCGCCGTAACGATCGCGCTCTGGCGGCAAACTGGTATGACCCAAAGACCCACCCCGGGCCACAATAGAAATTCTCTGGACCGGGTCCATATCTTTGCTATAGGTAGCCACCAAAGCGTGACCTGCCTCGTGGTACGCGGTAGTCCTGCGCTCCTCCTCCGTCTGCATAGTTTTGCGCTCGGAACCCATAGTGACTTTAAGCGAGGCTTCATCCAAGTCTTTGTTGCTAATTTCTGTTTTACCCGCTCGAGCGGCCAGAATAGCCGCCTCATTGACCATGTTTTCTATGTCGGCCCCGCTGAATCCCACCGTTTTTTTAGCCAACTTTTCGGAACTAAAATCCGGGGCCATCGGTTTGTTCTTGGTATAGAGGCTGATAATCTCTTTTCTATCGGCTAGATCTGGCAAAGGAACAACAATCCTTCTGTCAAACCTACCGGCCCTAATAAGCGCCGGGTCTAGCATATCCCCTCTGTTTGTTGCCGCTAAAACTATTACATTCGTCCTAGGATCAAAACCGTCCATCTCCGCCAAAATCTGGTTTAGAGTTTGCTCGCGCTCGTCGTGCCCGCCAACAAAACCGGTGCCACGCTGGCGCCCTATCGCGTCAATCTCGTCAATAAAAATTAGCGACGGTTGAGCCTCTCTAGCGCGCGCAAACAGATCTCGCACCCGCGCGGAACCAACGCCAACCAGCATCTCCATAAATTCGCTACCAGAGGCGCTAAAAAACGGCACATCGGCCTCGCCCGCCACGGCTTTGGCCAGCAAAGTTTTGCCCACACCAGAAGGTCCAACCAATAACACGCCTTTAGGAATCCGCGCGCCTAGCTTTCGGTACTTCTCCGGGTTTTTCAAAAAGTCCACAATTTCTATTAGCTCTCGTTTAGATTCCTGATTTCCCGCCACATCGGCAAAAGTTGTTTTAACCGCAGTCTCTTTGTTAAAAACCTTAACCCGCGCGCGCCCAAAATTAAGCATATCCCCCCCCGCCAACCTAAATTGCCTAAACAAAAACACCAACAAAATTATGGGAAACAATACCGACAAAAATGTCCCGATGATCTGATCCCACGATACCGGCCTTTTTACCATCAGCTTCCCGCCAAGTTTGTCCACAGAAATATCGTTATTCTTCAACAATTGATCAAAACTTATGCCCGACTCCTTTTTAGCCGTAAACTTTTCCCCATCCTTAAGAAGTATCTCTAAATCATCGCCCGTAACCGTAACATCCTGAACTTTTTCCTCCCGCACCAACTTCAAAACCTCCGTGATAGGCTTTTCCGGCAACCCCTGTCTGGATTCAGCGGAATACGCGTTTAGGACAAAATAAACCCCCAAACCTATAAGCAACCAAAAAAACACATTGCCAAATAGGCTTTGAGGGGCCTTAGGCGGCATATTGGGAACCGGACTTTTACCGGGCGCTACGGGTTGCGAACCCAAACCTCCGGCGCCACGCGACGGGCCTGCTTGCTTTATGTCTCGCGCGCCCCTACTTTGTCCTTTTATCAATTTTTCTAATTTTTGTTTTATCATGTAGGTAACTTTATGGTGCCAACAGCAGGATTTGAACCTGCGACCTAGCGCTTATGAAACGCCCGCTCTAACCCCTGAGCTATGTTGGCCCGTATCGGTAAACCGCCCAAACTCCACTGACAAACTATGCTATCTAACTAACACAAACACCCCCGCCAATTTGTGGGACTCTGATATTATACCTTACATGGCGGATATTTTTGCCAAACTTTTATCCCCAAAGCGGATCTACATTATATTGGGAATTTTTGTTACGGCAAACATCTTGGCGACGCTTGGAATCGTTTTTGACAGAACTTTTTTTAACTCGTTCGACTTTATTGCCTATTCCATAGGCGCGAGGATGATTTTGGACGGTCAAGGTAAAAACTTATACAACTTAGATTTACAAACAAGCTATTGGGATAGATTCCTTAAACCCTTGGGCGTAGAACGCGACGGCCCGTATATTCTACCTTACCTCGCTCCGCCTTTGACTGGGGTTTTGTTTATTCCTTATGCCTTTTTACCTATAAATGCGCGGATTATCGTAGGTCTCGTGGTAAGTGTACTAGTATTCCTTTTGGGATCCATCATTCTAGGCAAAACGGTAAAAAACACGGCGTTGGCTCTGTTAGTGGTTTTTTCCTCGTGGTTTGTCTGGGTGTGCGTGTGGCAAGTTCAGCCTACGGTGTGGTTGTTTTTGGTTACCGTTCTTTTGTACAGAGCGCTCTATAGGCAAAACTACGCTTTGGCCGGCTTCCTCTGCGCTTTTTACATTATTAAACCTCAATACCTGGTTATTGTGCCTTTGGTGTTTCTGTTGACAAATAAGAGCTGGTGCTTTTCACGGACTTTTTTGCTGACTTTTACCGTATTTGTTGGATTTAATTTGCTACTTTCTTCCCCACAAACACTGTTCGTCGACTATCCAAAATTCCTTGCCTTCACCGACAACCCCAATTACGGAAACAAGTGGTATGAAATGTACTCTATCCAACAACTAGTTTTTAGATTTACTCAATATACGAATACTGGACATACCCTGCCCATCTTATCTGGACTTGCTCTGCATATCATGGGCATGATCGGATTAAACAAAAACAAGACCTCGCCGAAAATTTTGGGGCGTGATCTTTCCGCATCAATTATACTGGTTGTCCTAACCGCATACCATGTACTGCCACAAGATGTGGCACTAATGACAATTCCTACACTCATCTCACTCTCTAGCTCCCACGCTAGTACAGTCGGAAGAATCCTCCTTGCATCTAACGCTCTAGGGTTGATTACAATAACCACTAATATGGCAAACTATCAGGCTTTATTATACCTAGTCCTGGTAGCTTTGTTATTAATACCTACTAGTAAGAAAGAAGTTAAAGTAGGCGCTGGCATAGATTAATGCAACATCGAGACTTTTCACCCCGCGTTCCTCTATCACTCTCAACAGCATTAGGTAGAGAAAGGGGAGTACATCGCTCATGTATCTGGGGCCTATTTGCACCCATCCGCTCCAGTAATAAGTTAGTAGCAAAAAAAACCATAAATACCGTGTTTATCAAAAGAACCCACTCTTCTTTGTTCTTCGGCCTAAACCTAAAAATGGGCTTAATTGACAAAAAGTGTGGATGCATTGAATATTAATTGCTCTTTTTATATTTGATGTACCAGTACCAATTAACAAAGTTCGTTAGTCTTTTTCTAGCCAAACCTCTGTGCAAATTTAGCTTTGTTTTAAGGTGTGTAAATTCAGCCTCTAGGCCATTCGTATCTTTAGGGATAGGGATGTTGGAATACTCTAAATACAAAAACATATGGTCCAGCGAGGTTTTAATGTGCCTAAAGGCAAACCTTACATTCTTATGTGTGTACCACCAGGTTCTAGATCCGTTTAGCTTTCTTCCATATGTCTTTTGGGACAGAAAGGTTTTGTTACCATTCTCGTAATTGTCCAGCCATGTCCTAAATACAACCTCATCGCTTTTGGATGTGATGGTGTTTATTACCTTTACCAGCCTTAAAAGAGCCCGACCCTCATCCGTATCCGGTCTTTGAGTTAAAAGGGGTCTGACACCTTCTTTGGATATGTACCAGGCAGTATTGGTGGGAAATACCCGGAAACAACCATTTAACGGCAGATACGATGGAGCTATGTTTATCCGAAGTTATCGACTTTATTACATATCCGAGGCTAAGTAATTCCCTAAAACACCACACATAGTTCTGAAAGCTTTCTTTTTCACAGTGATGCCAAAAGATAATATTCTTATCCTCCTTAAACACAAGGACACAACCATCCCTGCCAAAGTATTTTGCATCACATTTTAAGTTTATTTCCTTGGGGCTGTTAAGCTTTGCAGGCTTGGGAGTATAGTCTAAAAAGTTAAGAAAATATCTGGCTAGAGTTCTTGGGGAGGTTTCTGGTAGTGCTAAATCCTTAACTGTTAATCCGGAGCTTACCCATTTAAGGAAGCTATTGAAGTACCTGGACTTTTTCTCCCTTTTTAATTTGGTCTTGGTGAATGTTTTTAAACAATTCCGACATCTGTACCTTGTTATACCTCTTGCTGTTTTACCCCAAATTACTGTATCGGAAGATCCACAATTTACACACCTCAAATGATAATTTTTTTAAAAGATTGGTATTCATGAGGAGATTGTATTAGTTAGCGCCGTAATTGCAAATCAAAATGGCATTTTCATCCACACAAAATGTCTATTAAGCCCGTTATTTATTAAAGCCGTACACCGTGTACCCTACACAATAACAGAACATCTATCTAACCCACTTAGAGAAGTTATGGGATATGGAAGGGT
>FWPV01000492.1_pt1 | contig 114260 bp, 97 predicted proteins | sample 2228371 | NCBI WGS metagenome assembly FWPV01 (sample SAMEA103939776, study PRJEB20133) | metagenome | reverse complement strand
CTCATCTTCACGTTCGCAATGTCCACGCCCGTGCCGTCGCTCTTGACTCGCACTTTGACGTTGTAGTCCACCACGCGTTTGACGGGTACGATGACCTTCATAGGGGAGTGCTCCTGGTAGTTGGAATGGTCTCGTGCAATTGACGTGCACGTCAATTGCCATTGTATGCGGCACGCCCTGACCGATTGGCACAAAGCCACAAAATCGAACGGTCGTGCTTTTTTTTGATTATACCGGCCACACCTCGCGCTCGGTCAAAAGCCCGAGCGCGTCGCAGGCCTCAAGTGGCCTGGCGCAGGTGAACCACCCGTTGCGGGTAGGGAATGTCGATGCCGTGCTGGCGCAGCGAGGCCAGGATGGCCATGTTGATTTGCGAACGCAGGTTCAGCAGCCCGTTCTCTGGATCGGACAGCCAGTACCCTACGGTGAACTCCAGGCCGTCGGCACCAAAGGCCGACAGCGCCACCGAAGGCCCTGGGTCTTTCAGCACCCGAGGCTGGGACGAGGCGGCCTCCAGCAAGAGGCGCATGACCAGCTCCACATCGCTCTCATACGACACCGACACCACGGTGGACTGCCACTGGCGGTTGTCGGCCAGCGAGAGGTTTTCCACGCGGGTGGTGATGAGGGTCTCGTTGGGCACGATGGACTCGCGCCCGGTGGCCGAGCGAATCAGGGTGTAGCGCGCATTGATGTCGGTGATGCGGCCCTCGAAGTTGTCCACCCGCACGTTGTCGCCAATGCGCATGCTGCGCTCGGCCAGGATGACGAAGCCGCTGACGTAGTTGGACGCCAGCTTCTGCAGACCAAAGCCGATGCCCACGCCCACCGCACCGCCCAGCACGGACAGCGCGGTCAGGTCGATGCCAACGGCCGAGAGCGCGGCGATCAGGCCCACGAACACCAGCAGCGCACGGGTGGCGTTGCTCACCGCTTTGCGCATGGACAGCTCGCTGCCCACCACGTTGCGCAGCAGCCGCGACTCGATGGCAGACGACACCCAGAGGGAGAGGATGAGCACCGCGCCCGCGGTGATCGTGCCCTCGATCACGGTGCGCAGGTTCATGGTGCTGCTGCCCACCTTCCAGGACACTTGCTCCAGCTCGGCCAGCAACACCGGCAGCAGGCCACTGACCCACAGCACCATGGCCAGCCAGGCCAACCAGGAAATGGTGCGCTCCAACGCCCTCACCCAAGGCGCCTGCTTGAAGGCGATTTGAAGCACCTTCACGCCCACGCGAATGACGACCAGCGACACCAGCACCGGGATGGCAATGCGCATCACGGCCATGGGCATGCTCTGCACCAGCAGGGCCCGCGCCACGTAGGCCAGGCACAGCAACAGGATCGGAAAGAGCGCGCCGTCGATCACGCGGCGCCCGAAGAACACGCTGCCGTGGTTGTCTTGCAGCGAGAGCGAGCGCCGGGCCAGAGTGGCAATGCCCCAGGCCAGGAAACCGGCCAGCAGCAGCACGCCCAGTTCAATGAGCACGGTGGGTTGCAAAAAGGCCTGGAACCACAGGCCGATGTCGTCGATGGGCTTCGGGGCAGCGGACATGAAACGGAAAACGAAGGGAGATCAGGTGCGCCAGGACGGCGCGCGCTTGTCAATGAAGGCCTGCACGCCTTCCTGGGCCACGGGGTGGGCCATGTTGCAGGCCATGGTTTGGCCCGCGAGCTGGTAGGCCGACTCGATGCCGGTTTCCAACTGGCGATAGAAGAGTTGCTTGCCCACGGCGATGGCCTCGCGGGGCTTGGCCAGCAGGCGCCCGACCAGGCGCTCGACCTCGGCGTCAAGCCCGTCGACCGGCACCACGCGGTTCACCAGGCCGCGCTGGCGGGCCTCGTCGGCGCTGATGAAGTCGCCGGTGAGCAGCATCTCCAACGCGGGCTTGGGCAACAGGTTGCGCGACAAGGCCACGCTGGGCGTGGCGCAGAACAGGCCCACGTCAATGCCGTTCACGCCGAAGGTGGCAGTGTCGGCCGCCACGGCCAGGTCGCACTGGGCCACCAACTGGCAGCCGGCCGCGGTGGCCAGGCCTTGCACGCGGGCGATCACCGGCACGTCCAGCGCGCGAATAGACAGCATGAGGCGCGAGCAGCGCGAGAACAGGTCTTGGTAATAGGCCTGCTCGGGCCGGGCCTTCATTTCCTTGAGGTCGTGGCCGGCGCAGAACGCACGGCCTTCGGCGGCGATCACCACCACGCGGGCCTGCGGGTCGGCGGCCACCTCGGCCAGGGCTTGCTTCAGCGTGGCCAGCATGGCCTCGGACAGCACGTTGAAGGCCTTGGGGTGGTTCAGGGTGAGGGTGTGCACGCCACGCGCGTCGCGGCGGTGCAGCAGCAGGGCATCGGTCATGGTCACCTCAAACATCGGCCAGCACGCGCAGGTGGGCTTCCACGCTGCGGGCCAGGGCACTCAGGGAATAGCCGCCCTCCAGGCAACTGACGATGCGGCCCTTGGCATGGCGCTGGGCCACTTCTTTCATGCGCAGGGTGATCCAGGCGAAGTCGTTTTCATTGAGCGCGAGCTGGCCCATGTCGTCTTCGCGGTGCGCATCGAAACCCGCGCTGATGAAGAGCATCTCGGGGCGGTGGGCGTCCAGGCGGGGCAGCCACATCATGTCGATGAGTTCGCGGATGTCCATGCCCTTGGTGTAGGCGGGCACGGGCAGGTTCACCAGGTTGGGCGCCTGGCGGTGGTCGCCCTCAGGAAAGAAGGGGTGCTGGTAGAAGCTGCACATCAAGATGCGCTCGTCGCCAGCCACGATGTCTTCGGTGCCATTGCCGTGGTGCACGTCGAAGTCAACGATGGCCACGCGCTTGAGGCCGTGGCGCTCCAGCGCGTACTTGGCGGCCACGGCCACGTTGTTGACAAAACAAAAGCCCATGGCCTTCTCGCGGCCCGCGTGGTGGCCTGGGGGGCGCACGGCGCAGAAGGCATTGACCATCTCGCCGGCCATCACGGCGTCGGTGGCGTCGATGGCCGCGCCGGCGGCCATCAGGATGGCGTCCCAGCTGTGCACGTTGATGGAGGTGTCGGGGTCGATCTGCGCGTGCGCGGGGCCCCCAGCGGCCACGTCGTCGCGCAGGTTGTCGCTCAGGCCGCGCAGGGCCGCGAGGTGCATGCGCGAGTGGGCAAGTTCGAGGTCGGCCAGGGCAGCTGGCGTGGCCTCGCGGCGCTCGATGGCCTGGTCCAGGCCGGTGATCAGGAGACGGTCTTCGATGGCGTCAAGACGCTGCGGGCATTCGGGATGCCCCGCCCCCATCTCGTGTCTCCAACAGTCCTTGTGGGTGAAATATCCGGTGGCCTGGCTCATCACAAAACTACGGTATGGTTCGCGGCATGCAAGCCGACTCGAAACTTCAGCAGCTGCTGAGCCAGCTTAACACGGTGATCGTGGGGAAATCACAGCAGGTGGCCGATTGCGTGGCCTGTCTGCTGGCGGGTGGGCACCTGCTGATCGAGGACGTGCCGGGCGTGGGCAAGACCACGCTGGCCCATGCGTTGGCGCAATCCTTTGGCCTGCAATTCGCTCGCGTGCAATTCACGGCCGACCTGATGCCCAGTGACCTGATCGGGGTGTCGGTTTACGAGCGCGGGCGCGAGGGCTTTGTGTTCCACCCGGGCCCCGTGTTCGCCCAGGTGCTGCTGGCCGACGAGATCAACCGCGCCAGCCCCAAGACGCAAAGCGCGCTGCTGGAGGCCATGGAGGAAAAGCAGGTGACGGTGGAGGGCCAGACGCGCGACCTGCCGCAGCCCTTTTTCGTGATCGCCACGCAGAACCCGCACGACCAGCTCGGCACCTATGCCCTGCCCGAGTCGCAGCTGGACCGGTTCCACATGCGCCTGTCGCTGGGCTACCCCGACCGCGCCGCCGAGCGCGAGCTGCTGCGCGGCCAAGACCGGCGCGACATGCTCGATCGGCTGCCCGCGGCACTGTCGCCAGCCGATCTCGCGCGCCTGCAAGCCCAGGTGGCCCAGGTGCACACGGCCGAACCGGTGCTGGAGTACCTGCAAGACCTGATTGCCGCCACCCGCAGCGGGCGCTGGTTCGTGCAGGGGCTGTCGCCCCGGGCGGCGCTGGCGGTGGTTCGCGCGGCCAAGGCGCAGGCCTTCCTGAGCGGGCGCGACTACGTGGCGCCAGACGACATCGCGGCCATCCTGCCCCAGACCACCGCGCACCGCCTGATCCCTGTGCGCGATGCCGGGCGCGGGTCGATGGAGCAGGTGCGGGCCATGCTGGACGCGGTGCCCCTGCCCTGAGGATGAACACTGCCGTTTACCCTGAGCGGCGCGCGGCACCCCCGAGGCGCCGTGGCCTGCTGGCGCCCCTTCGCGATCGGGCGAACCGCTGGTTCCTGAACCGTGTGCCCGCCAGCGACACGGTGCAGCTCACGCACCGCAACGTCTACATCCTGCCCACCCGCGCGGGCTGGATGCTGGCGCTCACGCTGGTGGTGCTGCTGGTGGCCAGCATCAACTACCAGCTCAACCTGGGCTACCTGCTCACTTTTCTGCTGGCGGGCTGTGCGGTCGTGGGCATGCACGTGTGCCACGGGAACCTGCGCGGCCTGAGCCTGCACCTGGACCCGCCCGAGCCGGTGCACGCGGGCCAAGCGGTGCGCATTGACCTGCGCCTGACAAACACCCGGCGCACCGCGCGCCATGGCATTGGCCTGGCAGTGCGACCCGCCCACGGCCAACCCCCGGCACTGGCCTGGGTGGACGTGCCCGCCCAGGGCGAGGCCGCGCTGCAGGTCACCTGGGGCGCACCCGGCCGCGGGCGCCACGCTTTGCCGGCGCTCATCGCCCAGACCCTGTTTCCGCTGGGCACCTTCCGGGTGTGGACGGTGTGGCGCACCGCCAGCACCGTGCTGGTCTACCCGACCCCCGAAGACACGCCGCCGCCCTTGCCCGTGGGCGAGGCCCAGGCCGGCGAGAGCGGCCCGTTGCGCACTCAGGCGGTGGGCGAATTCGAGGGGGTGCGCGCGTACCGGCGCGGCGACCCGATGAAAGCCGTGGTCTGGAAGAAGGCGGCGCAGGCCTTTGCCAGCGGGCGCGACGAACTGGTCAGCCGCGACGCCTCGGTCGCCCAGCGCCAAACCCTGTGGCTCGACCACGCCGCCTGCGGCCACACCGGGCTGGAAGCGCGGCTGTCGCGCCTCACGGCCTGGGTGCTGGTGGCCGACCGGCTTGACCTGGTGTATGGCCTGCGCCTGCCCGGGCGGGAAATCGCCCCCGACCAGGGCCCCATGCACAAGGCCCGCTGCCTGGAGGCACTGGCGCTGTGCTGAGCCTGGCATCCCCATTGGCCGCCGCCGCGCGCCTGCCACGCGAGGCCCGCGACACGCTCTTCCTGTTGGCGGTCATCGGCTGGATCGTGCTGCTGCAAACCGGGCACATCCCGCTGTGGTGCTCGCTGATGGCGGCTGGGGTGCTGGCCTGGCGCACCGTGCTCACGCTGCGTGGTGCCCCTTTGCCGGGTTGGGTCTGGCGCGTGGGCTTGCTGCTGCTGGCCATCGCCGCCACCGCGCTCACCCACCGCACCTTGGTGGGACGCGACGCTGGCGTGACGCTGATCGTGGTGCTGCTGGCGCTCAAGACGCTGGAGCTGCGCGCCCGGCGCGACGCCTTCGTGGTGTTCTTCCTGGGCTTCTTCACGCTGCTCACGCATTTTTTCTACTCGCAGTCTCTGCTCACGGCCGCCGGCATTCTGGTAGCGCTCATGGGCCTGCTCACCGCGCTGGTGAACGCGCACATGCCAGTGGGGCGGCCGTCGCTGTGGCAAGCCGCCCGCGTGGCCGGCGGCATGGCGCTGCTGGGCGCGCCCATCATGCTGGCGCTGTTCCTGCTCTTTCCCCGCATGGCGCCGCTGTGGGGACTGCCGGCCGATGAGAACAGCGGGCGCAGCGGCCTGTCCAACGAGATGCGGGTGGGCCAGATCGCCCAACTGGTGCTGGACGACCGCATCGCCATGCGGGTGCGCTTTGAGGGCCCGCCACCGCCCGCCAACCGCCTCTACTTCCGTGGCCCCGTGCTCAGCGACTTCAACGGCGTGGAGTGGAAGCCACTGAATTCCGACTTTCCCCGCTCACTCGGCTTGAGCCCCGACCTTCGCGTGAGCGGCGAACCGGTGCGCTACGAAGTGACGCTGGAGCCCAACGACAAGCCCTGGGTGCTGCTGCTGGACGCTGCCGTGGCCCCGCCCGAGGTGCCCGGCACCCAGGCCCGCATGACGCCTGAACTGCAATGGGTCACGCGCCGTGCCATCGGCTCGCTGGTGCGCTACCGGGCTGAGAGCCACCTCGATTTCCGCCATGGCCCCGATCGGCCCGTGCTGGGCCTGCAGGACTACCTGCAACTGCCCGGCGGCTTCAACCCGCGCACCCACGAACTGGCCGTGGTGCTGCGGCGAGAGCACGGCGCCGGGCCAGATGCCGCACCCGCCCTGGTGCAGGCCGCGCTGGACCGGCTGCGCACGGGCGGTTACCGCTACACGCTGGAGCCCGGGGTGTACGGCCAGCACACCGCCGACGAGTTCTGGTTCGACCGGCGCGAGGGCTTCTGCGAGCACATTGCCAGCGCCTTCGTGGTGCTGATGCGCGCCATGGACATCCCGGCGCGCATCGTCACCGGCTACCAGGGTGGCGAGATGAACGGAGTCGATGGTTACTGGACGGTGCGCCAGCGCGATGCCCACGCCTGGGCCGAGGTGTGGCTGCAAGGCCAGGGCTGGGTGCGGGTGGACCCCACTGGCGCGGTGGCCCCGGGGCGCATCGGCTCGCTGCAGCGGCTGAGCGCGCCCGAGGGGGCGGTGGCCGGCGCCATTCGCACGCTGAACCCCACGCTGGCGGCCCAGTTGCGCGCCACCTGGGAAGCCATCAACAACCGCTGGAACCAATGGGTGCTGAACTACACCCAAGGGGAGCAACTCAACCTGCTGCGCGCGCTGGGCTTTGACGAACCCGACTGGGCCGATCTGGCCTACACCCTCATCGGTCTGGTGGTGCTGGCCAGCGGCCTGGGTGCCTTGTGGAACCTGTGGGAACGCCAGCGGCAAGACCCCTGGCTGCGCCTGCTGGACCAGGCTCGACAGCGCCTGCACCGCGCCGGGCTCGCCCTGCCCGCGCGCGCCACCCCACGCGCCCTGGCCACCGCCGTGCAGCAGCAGTGCACCGACCAGGCAAAAGACATCGCCTCGTGGCTGCTGGACCTGGAAGCCCAGCGCTACGCCAAAGAACCCTCCGCTGACCTGCGGCGCCTGCGCGCCGCGTTCAAGCAACTGCATTGGCCCAAGCGCCCATCGCCATGATTCGCCGCCCTCTTCTGAACCTGTCCCTGGGCATCGCCCTGGCCGCCACCCTGTGCGGCGCCGTGGCCCAGGCCGCCGACCTGCCCGCCAAGCGCCGCCCGGGCAGCACCCGACCGGCCGAGGCCCCCAACTTCCGCTACGCGCAAAGCGAGGCGGCCATGGCCTTCGCCGCCGACCTGGCCGCCCGCCGCGACCTTGACCCGGCCTGGGTGCGCGCCCAGATCGGCGCGGCCGAGCGGGTGCCGGCCATCGTGCGCCTGTCAACGCCGCCCCCCAGCACCCAACCCAAGAACTGGGCCGCTTATCGCGCGCGCTTCATCGAGCCCATTCGCCTGGCGGCCGGCCAGCGCTTCTGGGAAGCGAACCGCGACACCCTCGCCCGCGCCGAGGCGCAGTTCGGTGTGCCAGCCAGCCTGATCGTGGGCGTGATTGGCGTGGAGACCTTGTACGGCCGCCACACGGGCAACTTCCGCGTGATCGACGCGCTGACCACGCTGGCCTTCGATTTCCCACCCAGCCACCCGCGGGCCGCGGCGCGCAGCGAGTTCTTTCGCAGCGAGCTGGAGCAGTTCCTGAGCCTGACGCACCGCACCGGCCAAGACCCGCTGGCGCTGCTGGGCAGCTACGCCGGGGCCATGGGCTGGCCGCAGTTCATGCCCAGCAGCTGGGCGAAGTACGCCATCGACTTCGACGCCGACGGCAAGGTCGATTTGTTCGACAGCCCGGCCGACGTGATTGGCTCGGTGGCCAACTACTTCAAGACCTTTGGCTGGCAGCCGGGCATGCCCACGCATTACCCGGTGCGGGTGGAGGCCTCGCGCGAGAACCTGGACACCCTGCTGGCGCCCGACATCCTGCCCAGCTTCGCCCCGGCCCGCTTCGAGTCCCTGGGCGCGGCGCTGGACGAGGCCGGGCGTCACCACCCCGGCCAGCTCGCGCTGGTGGAACTGCAGAACGGCAGCGCCCCGCCCTCTTATGTGGCGGGCACCGAAAACTTCTATGTGGTGACCCGCTACAACTGGAGCAGCTACTACGCCATGGCGGTGATCGAGCTGGGCGAGGCGGTGCGGGCGCGCCTCAGCCCTTGAGCAAGTCGTCTCGGATGAAGGCGCGAATCCCGGCGGGATCGAACAAGGGCCCGTTTTCACGCCCCATGAGCAGCATGACCTGCTTCGTGGCGTCGCGCAGCAGATAGGACCGCTGGGAGGCGCGGCGCCAGATGCCTTCCAGCGCCCATTCCTTGGGTTGGTCTTCTTCGCCCCCCCTGAACATGTCTCGAAGCTCCAACAACCCGAGCCACTCAGACATTTGCTGAGAGCTCCATGTCCGTTCGCCCGTGCCGACGACGCGCTGCTGGGCTTGCAACCCCTTCAGGCGGTCTTTGACGGCGGCCAGGCGAGCGCAAGCCATCTGCACTTCCACCGGCAACAACAGACCTTGAAGGCAGCCCCGCCAGTCCTCCTCTTTCGCGCCCAGGATGGCCTCGGCCAACACCTCGTCCACCACCTCGGGCATGGCCGGTAGCCAGACCTGATTGATCATCGTTGGCTCGGGCAACACCGCTTCGGCGGGGAATGACAAGTCGTTGTCGATGGCGCTGAGAACCGCGCTGCCGTCCTCGCGCCAATGCACCAAGTAGTTCATCGGGTTTCGGTCCACCTGGCCGGTGAGGTGGTCCAGCCATTGCAGTCGCGTCAGGTCGCGGCGCAGTGTTGGGTTCCCAAAGTCCTGGCGTACCCAGGCGCATAGGCGTCGGCGCGACTCCCGTCGCGTGCCGTCTGGGTGCAGCACGTAGTCGCCGTGTCTATCGAACACAAACTCCACCAGGAAATGGTCAAACACCAGCGTGTGCGCGGTGGCCTCGGCCCATGTGACCGAGCAAAAGCCAAACCGCTTGGCCAGCGCCTCCAGGCCCTGGTCAATCGCCTTGAGCGCCTGGGCAGTCTCAGTGTCAAGCGTCAAATAGAACGGCCCTTTGCTGCTGGGGGCGTGCCCGAGGGCCAGGTCCATGGCCGTGCCGACTTCGCCCTGGTGCACCGACCATCGCGTCTCGGGGATCAAGTCCAGACCGAGCAAGGCGCTGATCCGGTACGACGCCACGCTGCGCCCACTGAAGTGAGGCGGCACACCGCCACGGGACTGGGTGGCGGTGATGCCCATCAGGTCGGTCGCCAGGGTGCTCGCGGCGGCATCCTCGGCCTTCCACACCATGGTCTGCAGCTCGGCATCTACCTGGTAGGTCAGTTTGTGAACGCTGGCCATGCCGCCGGAGGCCCAGGCCGCCACCGGCTTTCCCTGCAGGCATCGGTCACTGAGCTGGTCGGGCAAACAAGCGGGTTCCAGCGCCCATTGGGCGTTGTGATAGGCCACGGCCTCGTTGGCATCCAGACCATGCTGCACAGACAAGGCGATCCACTCGTCCGGCAGGGCCGTGCGCAACAGGTCGGCAATGTCCACCAGGTGCAGGCGCACCTGCGGTGGCTGGTGCTGCTCAAGCCAGGACAACACAGTGCCGTAAAGCTGGCGGTCATGGCCCGCCAGCAGCACCAGCTTCTCTTTCATTTCTGAGGCCTCCGGGCCGAGGGGCGCGAACTGCTCCAGCATGGACGCCACCGCCTTGATCCGGGTGAGGAAGGCGATCTGCTGCGAAGCCAACTGGTCGCGATCGACCACTGAGCGCAGCACCCAGTCCTTGTCCAGCTCAAACCGGGCCATGAGCAGATCGCGCAGGACGGCAACGAACAGCCCACCGGTGCAGCCCAAGGCTTTGCTGTCTCTTGCCTTGTCTCGCCTCGGACTGAAGGTCGACAGCCGCCGCAGCACCATGCTGGTCGTGGACCGGCGAGAGCCACTGGCCAAACTGTCCAGGCCCGAATTCAGAAAGTCTGGGCCGAGAAAGAGCGGCGGCCTGCAAGGCACCGACAGCCGATCAACCGTGCTGCCGGTCCGCTGGTGCGAAAGCAGCGCATCGAACTTGCGCTCTCGACCGCTGGGAGAGGCGAGATCCCGCGACGACCTGGCGCTGCGCGGCGAAAGCATGGCATCAAGCGAAGTGGCTGACCAGTCAGCGAATTCCGTGGGCGTCAGCAGCACCGACGCCACCTGGCGCAGATTCAAATCCAACAACGACAAGCGGCGTCGCAGCGATGCTCGACCGCCATCGATGTCGCTCAGGTTCAGCAGGGGAACGGTTTTTTCTTCCATTGAGGGCTTCCGAGAAGGGCAAGACAAATGGCTCACCGAAGCCCTTGGTCACCCTGCTCAAAAGGTCGCTGCGGCATAGGCCATCACCACCAGGGCACTCAGGCGGCGACGCGTGGCTAGACCTGCACCCGAACATCCAGCGACTTCTGCCGGGCGCACGTGGCGCATGTCAGTGGAACAGGCGTGGGGCACAGCCACACACATGGCCCCAAGCGTGGCTGACCAGCTCGGGCTCGTTCTCTCTGCAAAGACACAGCCGCCGACGTCGTGGGCAACGAGAACGTCTACCTGGTGACCCGCGACCACTGGAGCGGCGACCACGCCCTGGCGGCAATCGAGCAGGGCGAGGCGGTGCGCGCCTCAACCCTTGAGCAGTTCGTCGCGGATTTGCGCGCGAATGGCGGCAGGGTCGAAGTAGCACATGCGATCGCGCCGCGCCTGCACCATGGCCTGTTTGGTGGCGTCCCGCAGTAGGTAGGAATGCTGGCAAGCGGCCACCCAGATGGACTCCAATTCGGCGTCGCTTTCGGCCGCAGCCACGCGCTGCTGAACATCGGCCAGGCCGAGCATGTCGCCCAATTCCGGGCTGGACCAGGCCCCGTCGTCAGCGGGCACCACATGCCCAGCGCTCTTGAGCTGCTGGATCCTGGCCTTGACAGCGGTCAAGCGGTCACCGGCGAACTGAAACTCGTGGGGCATCAACAGGCCGTGCAGGCATGCAGCCCAGTTGTCCTGGCTCACCGCCAAAATGGCTTTCGCCAGTTCGGCGTCCACCAGCGTGGGAAGGGCGGGCAGCCAAATCATGTTGTAGCCCGTGGGCTCGGGCACTTGCGGCACAGCCGGAAAGGACAGGTCGTTGTCGATGGCACTGACGCTTACACGGCCATCTTCGCGGCTGTCCACGAGGTAGTTCATCGGGTTGCGATCGACCTGCCCTGTGAGGTGGTCGAGCCACTGGAGGCGAATCAGATCGCGGCGCAGCGCGGGATGCCCAAAGTCTTGGCACACCCACACCTGTTCAGCGCGACGCACCTGCCGGCGATTGCCCTCGGCGTCCAGCACGTACTCGCCACTCGGATCGAAAACGTATTCGACCAAGTACCGATCAAACACCAGGGTTCGCTCTGCCTCCTGAGACCACTGAACCGAGGAAAACGCAAACCGCTTGGCCAGGATGGGCAGCACGACGTCGAGGCGCTCAAGCGCTGAAGCAGTCTCAACGTCCAGGCACAGTTCAAAAGGCCCCTTGCTGCTGGGCGCTTTGCCGACTGCCAGCGTCATGGCGGTACCCAGGCAGGCCTCGTGCACGGCCCATTCGGTCTCGGGCACCAGGTTCAGCCCCAGCAAGCGAGCCACCCGGTAACCTGCCACCGCACGCCCGGCGTAGTGGGGCGGTGTGCCACCACGGGTGTTGCTGGCGGTGATGCCGATCAAATCCGAGGCCACCGAACCCGCCGAGGGGTCCTCGGGTTTCCAGACCTTCACGAGCGAACCGTTGCTCGTTTGATAGGTCAGTTTGTGCACGCTGACCATGCCACCCGCCGCCCAGGCGCGCTCAGCGTGTCCCACCAGTCGACGGTCATTAAGCGCCCCAGGCAAACGCTCTTGTGCCAGAGGCCACTGGGCATCCGCATAGGCCACTGCCTCATTGGCATCAAGGCCGAAATGCAACGCCTTCAGCGCAGCGGCATCGTCCAGCGGGCTTCGCAGCAGATCGGCGATGTCGATGGCATGCAGGCAGATGGCCTGGGGCTTCCATCGGTCCACCCAAGGCAAGACCGCGCCATACAACTCGCGGTCAGCAGCCTGGATGGCGAGAATTTTTTCGCAAAGGTCTGCCGCCTCCGGGGTGGCGGTGTCGCATCGCGCCAAGACCGACCCCACGATCTCGATGCGTTCGAGCAACTTCTCCAACTGGCGCTCGAGGCCCTCACGCCCCACCACAGACCTGCGGCTCCACCCCTTGTCCAATGCCCGCCGCTCGGCCAGCAGATCGCGCAGTGCCGCCACGACCATTTCGCCAGTAGCCACCTCGCCCTTCGCGTCTGCCGGCCTCGGCGAGCGGGGGCTGAGCAGGGATAGGCGATTCAATATCTTGCTTTGGCGAGAACGTCGCAAGGGCGCAAACAGCTCGTCAAGCCCTTTGGATACGTAGTCGGCACCCAGGAAATGGGGCAGCTTGCAGGGAAGATAAAGCTCCTCCGAAATGGCATTCGCGCGCCGACCGAAGGACAGATGGGTATACCGGCGCTCGGTTTTTCTGGGGGAGACAAACGGGCGATCCGTGTCGCCGTTGGGAGAGGAAGGTTCCCCCGATCTCACTGGGTGGCCGGTCGGCGTCGCGACCTGCTCCGGCCCGAGGAGCACCTTGGCGATCTGGCGCAGGTTGAGGTCGAACAGGGAAAATCGACGACGCAGTGCGGCCCGGCCATTGTCAATGGCGGTGAGATTCAGAGCGAATGCGTTTTTTTCTTCCATGGGGGTGCTTCAAAGGCGACGGGCGGAATGCCCGCCAGGCCACTGAGTCACCCTGTTGAGCGCGGCGCTGCCGGTTCGGGCGCCGAGCCGATGTCAACTCAAGCAAAGTTGACGGGTTCGATCTGCACCCGCACGTCCAGCGTCTCCTGCCCACCCCCACGTCGCATGCCTTTGATCGGCAAGCAGGCCGCGTAATCGGTGGCAGCCGCCAGGCGCACGTGGCGCAAGTCGGTGGGGCAGGCGTGGGTCACGTCCACGCTGAGCCAGCGCGAACGTGCCTCGTCCACACACACATCCACCCAAGCGTGGCTGGCCAGCTCTGGTTCGTTCTGAGCGAAGAAATAGCCGCTCACGTAGCGGGCCGGCCAGCCCAGCCCACGGCACACGGCGATCATCACGTGCGCCTGGTCTTGGCAGACGCCAAGGCCCCAGTCAAAAGCTTCCAGGGCGGTGGTTTCCACCCCGGTGTTGCCAGGGCGGTAGCGCACGCGCTGGGCCACCGCCTCGGCCAGGGCCAGCGCCGCCGGCACCGTGGCGCGACTGGCCAGGGCGCCCAGGCGCTCGTGGGCCCATACCGTCATGCGCGGATGGGGCTCGGCCAGGGCGGACGAGCGCCGAAAGAACGCTGGTGGCAAGGCTGTGCTGTCGTCGTACTCGGCCACCCCGGTGGGCTCCACGCGCCCTTGTGCCACCACCACCACCTCCATCAGTCCATCGGGAGCGCGGGCGTTCAGGCTGAAGCTGTGCTCACGGTTTCCCTGGGTGGCCGGCAGCTCGTTCAAGCGCCCTGGCACCTGGATGGACCAGTCCACCACGCGCTGGCACGGGCCACTGCTGGGCCAAAGGTGCAGGGTCTGCACCGAGTAAAGCAAAGGCTCGGTGTAGCGATAGCGGGTCGTGTGGCGAATGGAGAGCATGCAAAGTCCGGGGCGGTCGGGCATGGTACCGAAGTGGTCCCCTGCACCTTGGGCAAGGGGAACACCGATCGGCAACTGCCTGCCAGTGTGAGGCCATCAGTGAGTGGGGACCAGGAAATCTTGGCTGATGCGCACACCCAGTTCGTTCACCCGGTCGAGGAACTGGGTGAGGTAGGCATGAAGACCGGTGGACAGGATCTCGTCGATGCGGCCATAGCGCAACTCGGCTTGCAGCTTGCCGGCACGGCGCAAGGTCTCGGCGCTGAGGTCATTGGCCACCACGCTGAGGTTGTTCACCACCTCGTTGAGGCTGGCGGCCAGGCTGCGGGGCATGTCGGCGCGCAATATCAGCAGCTCGGCCACGCGCTCGGGCGAGATCACGTCTCGGTAGACCTTGCGGTACACCTCGAAGCCAGACACCGAGCGCAGGATCGCGCTCCAGTGATAGAAGTCGTACTCTTGGTCCAGCTCGCTGGCGGCACCAAAGAAATCGCTCTGCACCGCATGAAACTTCACGTCGAGCAAGCGCGCGGTGTTGTCGGCCCGCTCCAGGAAGGAGCCCATGCGGTAGAAGTGAAAAGCCTCGTCTTGCAGCATGGTGCCCACGGCCACGCCGCGCGAGAGGTGTGAGCGGAACTTGACCCACTCAAAGAGCTGCGCCGGGTCGCGTTCGAAGTCTTTGCCCTTGAGCATGCGCACCAGCTCCAGCCAGGTCTGGTTCTGGGTTTCCCACAACTCGGTGGTCAGCGCGCCGCGCACCGCGCGGGCATTTTCGCGGGCGGCCTTGAGGCAGGCGATGATGCTCGACGGGTTGCTCTCGTCGCGCACCATGAAGTCCAGCACATGGCGAGGCTTGATCTCGTCGCCGTACTTGGCCTTGTAGGTGGGCAGCAGCTCGCTGATGGCCAGCAAGCCCTCCCAGCCCACCTGGGCCACGGCCGCCGATTGCGGCAGCAGCGAGGTCTGGTAGTTGACGTCGAGCATGCGCGCGGTGTTTTCGGCGCGCTCGGTGTAGCGGGACATCCAGTACAGGTGATCGGCGGTGCGGGACAGCATTTCAAGCACTCCAGGTTTCCAAACGCGACACGAACGAAGGGTTTGTGTCGAGGGGCACCGAGGAACCGGCTTCGCCGGGCCTCTGGTGCCGCCCCCCTTTTCAAAGAGGGGTGACGCGCAGCGTCGCGGGGGGTTATTCCAATATCCAGGTGTCTTTGGTGCCGCCGCCTTGCGACGAATTCACCACCAGCGAGCCTTCCTTGAGGGCCACGCGCGTGAGACCGCCGGGCACCATCTGCACCTCTTTGCCCGAGAGCACGAAGGGGCGCAGGTCAATGTGGCGTGGCGCAATGCCGCTTTCCACATAGGTGGGGCAGGTGGAAAGCGACAAGGTGGGCTGGGCGATGTAACCCGAGGGGTTGGCCAGCACGGCGTGGCGGAAGGCCTCGATCTCGGCCTGGGTGGACGCCGGGCCGACGAGCATGCCGTAGCCACCGGCGCCGTGCACCTCTTTCACCACCAGTTCGGGCAGGTGCGCCAGGATGTACTTGAGGTCTTCCGGGTCGCGCCCCATGAAGGTGGGCACGTTGTTGAGGATGGGCTTCTGGCCCAGGTAGAACTCGATCATCTTGGGCACGTAGGGGTAGATCGACTTGTCGTCGGCCACCCCGGTGCCCACCGCGTTGCAAATGGCCACGTTGCCGCTGCGGTACACGCCCAGCAAACCCGCGCAGCCCAGGGTGGACGTGGGCCGGAACACCAGCGGATCGAGGAAGTCATCGTCCACGCGGCGGTAGATCACGTCCACCCGCTTCGGCCCGCGCGTGGTGCGCATGTAGACGAAGTTGTCCTTGACGAACAGGTCTTGCCCCTCGACGAGTTCCACGCCCATTTGCTGCGCCAGAAAGGCGTGCTCGAAGTAGGCGCTGTTGTACATGCCGGGCGTGAGCACCACCACCGTGGGCTCGGCTGTGGTGGCGGGGCTGACGGCGCGCAGGGTCTCCAGCAGCAGGTCGGGGTAATGCGCCACGGGCGCCACGCGGTTGGTCTCGAACAGGTCGGGGAAGAGCCGCATCATCATCTTGCGGTCTTCGAGCATGTAGCTCACGCCACTGGGCACGCGCAGGTTGTCTTCGAGCACGTAGTACTCGCCCTGGCCCTGGGCGTTGGGGGCGCGCACGATGTCGATGCCGGCGATGTGCGAATAAATCTGGTTCGGCACGTCCACGCCCATCATCTCGGGGCGGAACTGCGCGTTCTGGAAGATCTGGTCGGCCGGGATGATGCCGGCCTTGATGATTTCCTGGTCGTGGTAGACGTCGTGAATGAAGCGGTTGAGCGCGCTCACCCGCTGCACCAGCCCCTCTTCCATGCTGCGCCACTCGTGGGCCGGAATGATGCGCGGGATCAGGTCAAAGGGAATCAGGCGCTCGGTACCGGCCCCGTCTTCGTCTTTGTCGCCGTACACCGCGAAGGTGATGCCCACGCGGCGGAAGATCATCTCGGCCTCTTCGCGCTTGGCCGCCATCAGTTCGGGGGGCTGCTGGGCCAGCCAACGGGCGTAGTTCTCGTAGTGGGCCCGCACCTCGGTGGGCGAGGCGTTCATTTCGTCAAACATCGGTCGGCTCATGGGCTGGGTTCTCCTGCTTCCAGCATAGCAAGAGCCGGGCCACCCCCACCCACCAAGCCCCGGCCGGGGGCGTTCCAGTAGCGCCGAAGGCGCACGCGGTCGCAGTCGATGGCCTCGGGGCGATCGCTGCGCCAGCGGGCGGCGCCGCAATCGGGCGTGTTCACCCAGCGCACGCCACGCTCCTGGTAGCGCTGCAACACCACCGGCGCCGGGTGCCCAAAGCGGTTGAGGTGGCCCGATTGCACGATGGCCAGCGAGGGTTGCAGCACATTGAGCAAGGCCGGGTGCGACGAGGTGCGGCTGCCGTGGTGCGGCGCCAGCAGCAAATCGGCCCTCAACTCGGGGCGGGCCAAGGCCAGGCGCACCTCGCGGTCGGCATCCAGGTCACCCGATAACCACGCCGCCCGCCCGCCTGCGCTGACGCGAAGCACGCATGACATGGCATTGGTGGACAGGCGGGCTTGCTCGTGGTCTTGCGCGGAGGGGTGCAGCACCTCAAAACTCACCCCATCCCATTGCCAACGCTGCCCGGCCACACAGCGACGGGCCGGGTCTTCGTCATAGGACGACCGCCACCGCGCTTGCGGCCAGGCGGCGGCCACGGCGGCCGAGCCACCCGCGTGGTCGCTGTCGCGGTGGCTCACCACCACCATGTCCGGCACTTCACCCCTGGCCTGCAGCGCCGGCACCACCACGCGCTCACCCGCATTGCTGGTGGGGCCCCAGCGTGGGCCTGTGTCGTACAGCAGGCTGTGCCCCGCCGTTCGCACCAGCACCGCACTGCCCTGCCCCACGTCAAGGGCCAGCACCTCGAACTGCCCGGGCGCAGGGCGGGGCGGCGACCACAGCAGGGCCGGCAGTGCCAGCAAGACACCCGCCACGCGCCACGACATGGGCCAGCGCATCACCGCCAGCGCAGCCCCGAACACGGCCATCGCCCCCATCGGCCAAGGCACCACCGGCCGCACCAGCTGCGCCATCGGCCATTGGGCCAGGGGAGACAGCGCGGCGAGCAGCACCCCGGCGGCCCAGGCGGCGGCATCCCAGGCCCAGGGCAACACGGCGCCCAGCAGACTCAAGGGCGTGAGCACCAGCGTCACCCAGGGAATGGCCAGCAGATTGGCCAGCAAGCCCACCACCGATGCCTGGCCAAACAGCAGCAACGTCAACGGGGCGAGGGCCAGGGTGAGGCGCGACTGCTCGGCCACCATGCGCCCCAGCGCCGCCGGGGCGCGGCGCCAGAGCGCCACCCCATGCACCATGGCCGGCCGCGGGCTCAGCATCAGCAAGGCCACGGCCACGAAGCTCAACCAGAAGCCCGCCTGCAGCATGGCCCACGGATCGAGCACCACCACCACGCCCAAGACCGCCAACCAGGCCACCGGCCAGGGCCATTGCCGCGCCGAGGCACGCAAGGCCACGGCCACCGCGAGCATGCACACCGTGCGCTGGGCGGGCACGCCCCAGCCGGCCAGGCAGGCATACACCACCGCCAGCAGCAGCCCACCCCAGTTGGCCACGCCGGGCGCCGGCCAGCGCAGCAAGAGCGCAGGCCAATGCCGACCTGCGCGCCGCCACCCCCACCCCAGAAGCGCCGTGGCCAGCCAGGCAAAACCCGTGATGTGCAACCCTGAAATGCTCATCAGGTGGGCCACACCCGTGATGCGGAACAGCGTCCAGTCATCGGCGGCAATGGCGTTCTGGTCGCCCACGGCCAGCGCCGCCAGCAAGCCCGCCTCACGCGCCGACGGCACGCGGTGCTCAATGCGCTGCACCCACTGCTGCCGCGCCCATTCAATGGGGTGCCAAGGCGTCATGCCCAGGCGCTTCGGCGCGGCACCAGAAGGGCCATCGCGCACCTGCGCCACCGCCAACAGACCGCGCTCCCACCACCACAACTCGCGGTCAAAACCATGCTGGTTGAACAAGCCGTGGGGCCGGCGCAAGCGCACCGTGAAGGCCCAGCGCTCGCCCGCCACCACACGGCGCTCGGGGGAGAGCGCCCACCACGAGAGCTGCACCCGGCGGGGCAGTGCCAGTGGCCGCCCCTGGTGTTGGGCCGCCTCGAGCACGAACTCGAAGCGCTCGGACTGCTCGTCCAACTGCGGCAGGCTCGCCACGCGGCCCACCACCTGCACATCACGTGCCTGCCAGACCGGGTCCAGGGCGCCGCCTTGGTAGGCCACTGCCCGCGTACCGGTCAGGCCCCACCCCAGCAGCGCACCGGCCATCAGCCACAGCAGCCGGTGCCGGCGCGCGCCCGGCACCGCCAACCAACCGGCACTCAGGCCACAGGCCGCATAGGCCCATGCTGCCCAGAGCTCGACCTGCTGCAACTGGCAAGCGGTGCCCAGCACCACGCCGCCCAGCGCCCACAGTGGGCCCAGCCCGCCCTCAGCCCTCGGCGCCATTGGCAGCCGCCCGCTCAACGCCCTTGCCCCCGGCGCGCGCACGCGCCTGCCGACCTCTTTCCGCCATTGCGGCCTCCCTGCTCGACTTCTGTGCGCCGCCCATGTCGCAACACCTTTTGATGTAGGCCATTATCAGTACAGCCATGGAGGCACTTGGCTTGTCGCCAGACCCCTCGCCCACCCGAGCAGGCCCCACCTAGAATGGCCGGCTTGTTTGTCAGGAGACCTTCATGAGCGTTTACACCCAGCTGAGCCAGCTCGGCATCGTTCTGCCGCCGGTGGCGGTGCCCGCTGCCGCCTACGTGCCCTTTGTGCAGTCCGGCCAGCAGATTTTTCTGTCCGGTCACATCGCCAAGCGCGACGGCAAACCCTGGGTTGGCCAACTCGGCCTGACCATGGACACCGCCGAGGGCCAGCAGGCCGCGCGTGCCGTGGCCATTGACCTGATGGGCACGCTGCACACGGCCTGCCAGGCCAGCGGCAAGACGCTGGATGACGTGAAGCGCATCGTCAAGGTGATGAGCCTGGTCAACAGCACCTCCACCTTCACCGAGCAGCACCTCGTCACCAACGGCTGCAGCGAGCTGCTGGGCCAGGTGTTCGGGCCAGCGGGTGCCCACGCCCGCAGCGCCTTCGGCGTGGCGCAGATCCCGATGGGCGCCTGCGTGGAAATCGAGCTGATCGCCGAGCTGGCATAAGCCGCACGCACCAAACGACAAAGGGCCGCTGAAGCGGCCCTTTTGCATGGAGCCTGCCGGCCCGATATCACGTCACTCCACCCGCGTCACGCGATTGGGTTTGAAGCCCAGATCGGCCGCCTTGCCCTTGCGGCCACGCGCGGCGCGGGCGTTGTTCAGGCTGCGGATTTCCAGCGTCTCATCGCGCTCTTTTCCACCCCGGCCCACGCCCTCGATCTTCACGCTGCGCGTGTAGGCGGCGGCACCGGCCAGCGTGTCCTTGGGCTCCAGGTCCAGCAACATCAAACCGCGGCCACCCTTGTCCATCTGCTTGAGCTCGCCGATCTCGAAGGTGAGGATGCGCCCGCCGGTGGACGCGCAGCACACGTGCGTGGCGCCAATAGCGTGCGACGGCGCGCAGGGCATTTCGCCCTCGCCCAGGCTGATGAAGGACTTGCCGCCCTTCTGGCGAGAGACCATCGCCTCCACCGTGGCCAGGAAACCATAGCCCCCACTGCTGGACAGCAGCAACTGCGCCGCCAGCGGGCCAGCGAAGTAGTGCAGCGGCTGGCTACCGGCTTCCAGGTCGATCAGCGTGGTGATGGGCTGGCCGTCGCCGCGCGCGCCCGGCAGGCTGGCCACCGGTACCGAGTACACCCGGCCATTGCTGCCAAACACGATGAGCATGTCCACCGTGCGGCACTCGAAGGTGCCATACAGGCCATCGCCGGCCTTGAAGGCGAAGCTGCCGGGCTCGTGGCCGTGGCCGGTGCGCGCGCGCACCCAGCCTTTGCTGGAGACCACCACCGTCACCGGCTCGTCCACCACCTTGATCTCGGCCACGGCCTTTTTCTCGGCCTGAATGAGGGTGCGGCGCTCGTCGCCGAAGGTCTTGGCGTCGGCCTCGATCTCCTTGACCATGAGCCGCTTGAGGCTGGCCGGGTTGGCCAGGATGTCTTCGAGCTTGCCCTGCTCTTCGCGCAGTTCCTTGAGCTCTTGCTCAATCTTGATGGCCTCCAGGCGGGCCAGCTGGCGCAAGCGGATTTCAAGAATGTCTTCGGCCTGGCGGTCGCTCAGGTTGAAGCGCGCGATCAGCGCGGCCTTGGGCTCGTCGCTGTGGCGGATGATGGCAATCACCTCGTCGATGTTCAGCAGCACCAGCTGCCGGCCTTCGAGAATGTGGATGCGGTCCAGCACCTTGTCCAGGCGGTGCTGCGAGCGCCGTGTGATCGTGGACTGGCGGAAGGCCACCCACTCCTGCAGCATCTGGCGCAGCGACTTCTGCGTGGGCCGGCCGTCGATGCCGATCATGGTGAGGTTGATCGGCGCCGAGGTTTCCAGGCTGGTGTGCGCCAGCAACTGGGTGATGAGTTCCTGCTGCTCGATGCGGCTGCTCTTGGGCTCGAACACCAGGCGCACCGGCGCGTCTTTGCTGGACTCGTCGCGCACGCCGTCGAGCACGGCCAGGATGCTGGCCTTGAGCTGGGTCTGGTCTTGCGTGAGCGCCTTCTTGCCGGCCTTCACCTTAGGGTTGGTGAGCTCCTCGATCTCTTCCAGCACCTTCTGCGAGCTCACGCCGGGCGGCAGCTCGTTCACCACCAGTTGCCACTGGCCACGCGCCAGGTCTTCGATCTTCCAGCGCGCGCGCACCTTCAGGCTGCCGCGGCCCGTGCGGTAGGCATCGGCAATGTCGCTGGCCGGGCTGATGATCTGGCCACCGCCGGGGTAGTCGGGGCCCGGGATCATGGCGAACAGCTCGTCGTCGGCGAGGCCCGGGTTTTTCACCAGGGCCACGCAGGCCTCAGCCACCTCGCGCAGGTTGTGGCTGGGAATTTCGGTGGCCAGGCCCACCGCGATGCCGCTGGCGCCGTTGAGCAGGTTGAAGGGCAGGCGCGCGGGCAGCTGCTTGGGCTCCAGGGTGGAGCCGTCGTAGTTGGGCACGAAGTCCACCGTGCCCTGGTCGATTTCGTCCAGCAGCAAGCCGGTGATCTTGGCCAGGCGGGCTTCGGTGTAGCGCATGGCGGCGGCACCGTCGCCGTCGCGCGAGCCAAAGTTGCCCTGGCCGTCGATCAGCGGGTAGCGCTGCGCGAAGTCTTGCGCCATGCGCACCAGCGCGTCATACGCCGCCTGATCGCCGTGCGGGTGAAAACGGCCCAGCACGTCACCCACCACGCGCGCGCTCTTCACCGGGCGCGCAGCGGTGTTGCCGCTGTAGCTCAAGCCCATGCGGTCCATGGCGTACAGGATGCGCCGCTGCACCGGCTTCTGGCCGTCGCACACATCGGGCAAGGCCCGGCCCTTCACCACCGACAACGCGTACTCAAGGTAGGCGCGCTGGGCGTAGGCCGCGAGGCTGTCGTCGCCGGGCGCTTCGGCGGGCCGCAGGTCAAGTTCTGGGGTGTCGTTCATGTGAAATCAAAAGCCTTTACGAAGCGTTGCCGCGCGAGAGGTGCTTGTGGTCCAGAACATTGCGGCACCGGCTCCGCCGGGCCGCAGATGTTGCCCCCTGGGGGGTGCCGCTCAGCGGCGCGGGGGGGTCAGATATCCACCTCAACCGAGTCACCGTGCAGTTCCATCAGGTCGCGGCGGGCCGCGGCCTCGCCCTTGCCCATGAGCTGGGTCATCAGGGCCTCGGTGCTCGAAAAATCGTGTCCGCCCAACATCACGGGCATCAGGCGGCGCGTGTCGGGGTTCAGCGTGGTGTCCCAAAGCTGCTCGGCGCTCATCTCGCCCAGGCCTTTGAAGCGGCTCACCTGGCACTTCTCGCGCGCCACGCCCTCTTTCACGCACTTGTCGAGGATGGCGTTGAGTTCGCCTTCGTCCAGCGCGTACTGCTTGGCGGCGGGCTTCTTGCCCCGGGCCGGGATGTCCACCCGGAACAAGGGCGGGCGCGCCACGTACACATGGCCGGCCTCGATGAGCTTGGGAAAGTGGCGGAAGAACAGGGTGAGCAGCAGCACCTGGATGTGCGAGCCGTCCACGTCGGCGTCGGACAGGATGCACACCTTGCCGTAGCGCAAACCGGACAGGTCGGGCGTGTCGTTGGGGCCGTGCGGGTCCACGCCGATGGCCACCGCGATGTCGTGAATCTCGGTGTTGGCGAACAGGCGGTCGCGCTCCACCTCCCAGGTGTTGAGCACCTTGCCGCGCAGCGGCAGCACCGCCTGGCTTTCCTTGTCGCGGCCCATCTTGGCGCTGCCACCGGCCGAGTCGCCCTCCACCAGGAACACCTCGTTGTGGGCGATGTCGCGGCTTTCGCAGTCGGTGAGCTTGCCCGGCAGCACGGCCACGCCGCTGCCCTTGCGCTTCTCCACCTTCTGGCCGGCGCGCTGGCGGGTTTGCGCGGCCTTGATGGCGAGTTCGGCCAGCTTCTTGCCGTATTCCACGTGCTGGTTCAGCCACAGCTCAAGGGCCGGGCGCACGTAGCTGGACACCAGCCGCACCGCGTCGCGCGAGTTCAGGCGCTCTTTGATCTGGCCCTGGAACTGCGGGTCCAGCACCTTGGCGGACAACACATAGCTGGCGCGGGCGAACACGTCTTCGGGCAGCAGCTTCACGCCCTTGGGCAAGAGCGCGTGCAGTTCGATAAAGCCCTTGACCGCCTGGAACAGGCCATCGCGCAGGCCGCTGTCGTGCGTGCCGCCGGCGCTGGTGGGAATGAGGTTCACGTAGCTCTCGCGCACCGGCGAGCCGTCTTCGGTGAAGGCCACGCACCAGGCCGCGCCCTCGCCTTCGGCGAAGCTGTCGTGGCCGCTTTCGGCAAAGCCCTCGCCCTCGAACAGCGGGATCACCGGGTCGGCGCTGAGGGTCTGCTGCAGGTAGTCGCGCAGGCCATCCTTGTAGAGCCAGGTCTGGGTGTCTTTGGTTTTCTCGTTGACCAGCTGCATGGTCACGCCGGGCATGAGCACGGCCTTGCTGCGCAGCAACTGCACCAGCTCGCCCATGGGCAACGCGGCGGATTCGAAGTACTTGGCGTCGGGCCAGGCGCGCACGGTGGTGCCCTGCTTGCGATCGCCCTCGCCGCGCGGGGCCACGGCCAGCGGCTCGACCACATCACCCGCGGCAAACGCCAGGCGGGCCACCTGGCCTTCGCGGAAGCTGGTCACCTCCAGCCGGGTGGACAAGGCGTTGGTGACGCTCACGCCCACGCCGTGCAGGCCGCCCGAGAAGCTGTAGGCGCCGCCCTGGCCTTTGTCGAACTTGCCACCAGCGTGCAGGCGGGTGAACACCAGCTCCACCACCGGGGCGTTTTCTTCCGGGTGCAGGCCGAAGGGAATGCCACGGCCGTCGTCTTCCACGCTGACGGAGCCGTCGGTGTGCAGCGTGACCTTGATCTTTTTGCCGTGCCCGGCCAGGGCCTCGTCGGCCGCGTTGTCCAGCACTTCCTGAATGATGTGCAGCGGGTTGTCGGTGCGGGTGTACATGCCCGGACGCTGCTTGACCGGCTCCAGCCCTTTGAGGACGCGAATGGAACCTTCGGAATAGGTCGAGGGGGATTGGCTTGCCATGGCGGCGGATTGTAGCCACGCGAATGTTTAACTACTGTATGCATTCACAGATAGACAAGTCGGCGTCGGCAATACCCCACGGCCTTGGGTACAGTTCGCGGATGTCTTCTTCTTCCCCCGCCTCCCCCGCTCGCTTGTCGGCCGCCCAGGTGCTGATCTGCGGCGCCCTCATCGTCACCCTGTCCATGGGGGTGCGCCACGGCTTTGGCCTTTGGCTGCAACCCATCACCCAGGCCCAAGGCTGGTCGCGCGAGGCCTTCTCTTTTGCGCTGGCGGTGCAAAACATTTCCTGGGGCCTGTTCGGCATCTTCGCCGGCATGGCCGCCGACCGCTTCGGCGCCTTCCGGGTGCTGGCGGTGTGTTCCGTGCTCTACGCGCTGGGGCTGGGCGGCATGGCCCTGACCACCACTCCCCTGGGCTTTGCCCTGACCACTGGCGTGCTGATTGGCGCCGCCCAGGCCGGCACCACCTATGCCGTGATCTACGGCGTGATCGGGCGCCAGATCCCCGCCGAAAAGCGGTCCTGGGCCATGGGCGTGGCCGCCGCGGCGGGCTCGTTCGGCCAGTTCCTGATGGTGCCGGTGGAGGGCTGGCTGATTGGCCACCTGGGCTGGCAGACCGCCTTGCTGGTGCTTGGCGGCGCCATGCTGATGGTGGTGCCGCTGGCCCTTGGCCTGCGAGAGCCGGGCTTCGCGGGTGCTGGCCAGATCAAGCGCGAACAGACCATCGGGCAGGCACTGCGCGAGGCCTTCAAATACCGCAGCTTCCAGCTGCTGATGGCGGGCTACTTCGTGTGTGGCTTCCAGGTGGTGTTCATTGGCGTGCACATGCCCAGCTACCTGAAAGACAACGGCCTGTCACCCCAGGTGGCCAGCTATGCCCTGGCGCTGATCGGCCTGTTCAATGTGATCGGCACCTACGCCGCGGGCTCACTGGGCCAGCGCATGGCCAAGCGCCACATCCTGGCTTTCATCTACCTGGCACGCTCGGTGGCCATCACCGTGTTCCTGCTGGTGCCGCTGTCGCCCATGAGCGTGTACGTGTTCTCGGCCGTGATGGGCGTGCTGTGGCTGTCCACCGTGCCACCCACGAACGCGGCGGTGGCACAGATCTTCGGCGTGGCGCATCTGTCCATGCTGAGCGGCTTCGTGTTCTTCAGCCACCAGATCGGCAGCTTCATGGGCGTGTGGCTGGGCGGTCTGCTCTACGACAAGACCGGCAGTTACGACATCGTCTGGTACATCTCTATCGCCCTGGGCGTGTTCGCCTGCCTGGTGAACCTGCCGGTGCGCGAAGCCCCCATCGTGCGTGGGCCGCAGCGCGTGGGAGCCACCGCATGAGCCCCGTGGTACGCCATGCCGCGGCATGGGCGCTGGTGGCCCTGGCGCTGCTGGCCACCCTGGCGCTCTACACCCGACCTGACTTCCTGGTGCAGCTCGCCGACCAACTCTGGAGCTGCTTCTGATGCACGGCACCGAAGACCCTTCCGCCTGGGTGCGGCGCTGGTCGCACGTGGTGGCCCCAGGCGCCAGCGTGCTGGACGTGGCCTGTGGCCACGGCCGCCACCTGCGCTGGTTCGCGCAGCGCGGCCACCCGGTCACCGGCGTGGACCGGGACCTTGAGGCCATCGCCGCCGTGGCCGGCCTGGGCCGCGTGGTGCAGGCCGACATCGAGAACGGCCCCTGGCCTTTCGAGGGCGAGCGCTTCGGCGCGGTGGTCGTCACCAACTACCTCTGGCGCGAGCTGCTGCCCACCCTGCTGGACAGCGTGGCCGAGGGTGGCGTGCTCATCTATGAAACCTTCGGCATCAACCACGCCCGCATCGGTCGTCCCTCGCGCCCCGCATTTTTGCTGCAGCCAGGCGAGCTGCTGCGGGTGTGCGCGGATCTGCAGATCGTGGCCTACGAAGACGGCTTCTGTCGCGGACCTGACCGCTTCGTGCAGCGCGTGGTGGCCCGTCGCGCCACCCCCACCGACAACCCGGACACCGAGAGGCTTCGCCTCGATCTCGCTGAGTAGAATGGCGGATCGCATCTGAGGCGCCCCGCCTCCCAGAGCGAACGCGGCACCGTACCGCATCAAGCTAAACGCTATGGCTATCAAACCCATCACCGGCAGCATCGTGGCCCTGGCCACGCCCCTGCACGAAGACGGCAGCGTGGACTACCCCACCCTGCGCAAGCTCATCGACTGGCACATTGCCGAAGGCACCGACTGCATTGGCGTGGTCGGTACCACGGGCGAGTCGCCCACGGTGAGCGTGGAAGAGCACTGCGAGATCATCCGCGTTTCGGTCGAGCAGGCCGCCAAACGCGTGCCCATCATGGCCGGTTGCGGCGCCAACTCCACGCGTGAGGCCATCGAACTCGCCCAGTTCGCCCGCAAGGTCGGCGCCGACTGCCAGTTGCAGGTGGTGCCGTACTACAACAAGCCCACGCAAGAGGGCATCTACCAGCACTTCAAGGCCATCGCCGAAGCCACCGGTGACCTGCCCGTGGTGCTCTACAACGTACCCGGCCGCACCGTGGCCGACATGTCGGTGGAAACCACCCTGCGCCTGGCGGGCGTGGATGGCATCGTGGGCGTCAAGGAAGCCACCGGCAACATCGAGCGCGCCCAGTGGATCATCCGCGACAAGCCGGCCGACTTCGCCGTGTATTCGGGTGACGATCCCACCGCCGTGGCGCTCATGCTGTGCGGCGGCCAGGGCAACATCAGCGTCACCGCCAACATCGCCCCGCGCGCCATGCACGAGCTGTGCGTGGCCGCCCTGGCAGGCGATGTGAAGAAGGCCATGGACATCCAGTTCCGCCTGATGCCCCTGCACAAGCACCTGTTCGTCGAGGCCAACCCCATTCCGCTGAAGTGGGCCATGTCCCGCCTGGGCCTGTGCGGCGAAACCATGCGCCTGCCGCTGACGCCCATGTCGCGCCAGCACGTGCCCACCGTCGAAGCCGCGCTCAAGAGCGCCGGTTTGCTGGCCTGATCACCGCCTCACTGGCACCCACCGCGAGCCCCTCCATGTCCCTCCGCCCGTACAAAGCCGCCGCCCGCACCCCTCGTCAACTCGCCGGCCTCCTGGCCGTCGTGCTGGCCCTGAGCGGCTGCTCGGTCCTGCAAGAAGACAAGATCGACTACAAGAGCGCCAAGCGTGGCTCGTCGCTGGACGTGCCACCTGACCTCACGCAGCTGTCGCGCGAATCGCGCTACGTGGTGCCTGGTGCGCCGGTCACCGCCAGCGGCTACCAGAACGCACAACCCACCGCCACGGCCGTGGGCACGGCCCCCACCAGCGTGGGCGACGTGCGCATTGAGCGCTCGGGCAATCAGCGCTGGCTGGTGGTCAACCGCCCGGCAGGCGAGCTGTGGGGCCCGGTGCGCGACTTCTGGCAAGAAAACGGCTTCCTGCTTGACGTTGACCAGCAGACCCTGGGCATCATGGAAACCGATTGGGCCGAGAACCGCGCCAAGATTCCGCAGGACATCATCCGCAGCACCATCGGCAAGGTCTTCGACAGCCTGTACTCCACCGGTGAGCGCGACAAGTTCCGCACCCGCCTGGAACGCGGCGCCAACGGCGCCACCGAGATCTACATCAGCCACCGTGGCATGGTCGAGGTCTATTCCACCAAGGAAAAAGACCAGACCGTGTGGCAGCCCCGCCCGGCCGACCCAGAGCTCGAAACCGAGTTCCTGCGCCGCCTGATGGTGAAGCTGGGCGTGAGCGAAGCCCAGGCCAAGGCCGTGGCCGCCACCGCACCCGCTGCGTCGGCTGCGAAGGTCACCAAGGTCAACAACCTGCCCGCGCTGCAGTTCACCGACAACTTCGACCGCGCCTGGCGCCGTGTCGGCCTGTCGCTGGACCGCAGCGGCTTCACCGTGGAAGACCGCAACCGCAGCGAAGGCGTTTACTTCGTTCGCTATGTGGCCCAGCTCAAGAACGTGGAAAAGCCCGGCTTCTTCAGCCGCATGTTCGGCGCCACCACGCCCGAGCCCAAGCCCGAGCGTTACCGCGTGGTCGTGAAGAGCGATGCGTCCGACCTCACCACCGTGTCGGTGCTCAACGCCAACGGTCAGCCCGACACGTCCGAAAACGCCCAGCGCATCGTGGACTTGCTGGCCGCCGACATGCGCTAAGGCCCAGCCATTTGGCCCAGGAAAAAGCCGCTCCTCGGAGCGGCTTTTTTGTTGGCTCGCGCCCCTTCCAAGGCGCACGGCGCGAGCGGCGTGATCCGCTCCTTATTGCTTGGGCTTGACGGCGTCCTGGGCCGCTTCCTTGGTGGCCTCGGCGGCCTTCTTGGCGGCATCGGCTGTGGCGGCAGCGGCTTCCTTGGCCGCATCCACGGTGGCCGTACCGGCCTCCTTCGCGGCGTCAACCGCCAGCGTGCCGGCTTGCTTGGCGGTCTCGGCTGCGCCACTCAGGCTGGGGGCGCTGGCCGGTGTCTCGGCTGGGGCCGCCGCAGGCGCCGCAGCGGGCGCCACGGGCGGGGGCGTCTCTTCCTTCTGGCCGCACGCCGCCAGTGCGGCAACCGCGCACACCGCGACCAACCATTGCATCTTGTTCATGGGGAATCTCCTTCTTCTTGATGGGCAGGCCCTCCTCCTGCGTGGCGCCTCCGAAGGAAGCCCTCACGGCCCGCGCGGACCTGACCACAGGCGCGGTGCTCGGCGGATGATAGGCGGGGCCGGCAATCAGCGGCTGAGGCGTTGCACCCTGTTTCGATTGCTCACAATCCAATTGTGGTCACTGGAAAGCCGGGTGTTCCGCGCCGCCACCAGCCCATCAGGCGCTCGTTGAGTGCCACCCGGCGGTCTGCCGCCGTGGTAGCCACAGCGGTGAAGTGCACGGGGTCAAGGCATTCCAGAGTCCAGGTGGGCGTCCACATCGCGGTGGGCAGCTCGTGGTCTGGTGCGTGCGGGCACACGTGCGCCTCCACCAGGTGCCCCCAGGTGGTTCGCCAGCGCAGAAATCGAGGATGGGCCTCACGAAGGCGAGCGAAGTCGGCCGCCAGCAGGCGCAGCGTGCGCCCTCGTCGGGCCCAGGCATCAAGTGCCTCCACCACACCGCGCTCGCCCAACGGCCAATCCAGAAAGTCGGGATCGCTCAACACCAGTTGCGACCAGCCCTGTGCCTCGGCCGAGGCCAGGGCTGACCGCACCGCGTCCTGAAACGCCACCCGCCCTTCCAGTCTCCCTTCCGGCAAACCGCTGGGTGGCAAGGGCGAGACATCGGGTTGGGTGGTCTCGTTCATGGCAGCCCCATTCAAATGGCGTTGGCGGTGAGGTCCAGGTGGAGCCAGCCGGCGTCGAACCAGTCTTGCAGCAGGGCGCGCGCGTCTTCGCTGGCCCGCTGCACAAGCTTGGCGGACAAGCGGCGGTGGTCGGCCAGTTCCCGCATCAGGCGGGCGTCGGCACCAGCGGCCCGGAAGCTTTCACCATTGATGAAAATGTGCCGCGCGTCGTAGAGCATGCGGGTGCGGCGATCCAGCACCAAGGCGGCTTCGCGCCAGACTCCTGACGGCGCGTCGAACCAAGTGGCGGGCTTGGGTTCGGTGAGCACCTCGCCCAGGGCGCAGGCCATGCCCTGCTCGTCGGCGGCCAGGCGCAACAACGCCTCTCGGGCAAAAGCGTGCAAGCCTGCTGGCACCTCGGCGGGTCGATCTGTGGCCTCTTGGCCAGGGTCGCGATAGAGCACTGGGTCGTCCACCTCGTCGGCCATGCGCTGCAGCAATTCGCCGGCCAGGCCGCCACGCTGGGGTGAGCGAAAGCCGATGGAATAGGTCATGCAATCGGCCCCTTCTGCATCGCCATCGTGAGCCCAGCGCGGGGGCAGGTAAAGCATGTCGCCGGCTTCCAGCACGTGCTCTTCCTCGGGCTCGAAATGGCTCAGAATCTTCAGCGGCACGTCCGGTTGCAGGCTCAGGTCTTTCTGGCGGCCGATGCGCCAGCGACGGCGACCGCTGGCTTGCAGCAGGAACACGTCGTAGCTGTCGAAATGGGGACCCACGCCACCACCATCGCTGGCCCAAGAGATCATCAGGTCGTCCAGGCGCGCGTCAGGCACGAAACGGAAGCGCTGCATCAGCTCGTGCACGGCGGGCACGTGCAGGTCAACACCTTGCACCAGCAGCGTCCAGCGCGGCTGCTTGACCGGCGGCAAGGCACGCCGCGGAAATGGCCCATGGCGCAACTTCCAGCCCTGTGTGCCGTGCACGATCAAACGGGACTCGACTCCCTCGCGTGCGGCCAGGTCAAACAGCTCGCTTCGGTTCAGCAACGGTTGGAAGCCCGGTATGGCCTGCCGAATCAACAGCGGTTTCTTTTGCCAGTGGCGGCGCATGAAGCGCGCCGGGCTCAAGCCGCCCAGCAGGGCGAGGGCTTGGTCGGGATGGGGGAGACGGTGGTCAGGGGCGGTGCTCATGGGACAATTGTCGGATGAAAAGTCTCATGCCCATCTCCGAACAGTGTGTCGTGGCCCTGACCTGGACACTCAAAGACACCTTGGGTGAAGTGCTCGACGAACTGGACGAGCCGATCGAATTTCTCGTGGGCGGCAAAGACCTGCTGGCCAAGATCGAAGAGGCCCTGCAAGGGCATGTGGCAGGCGACTCCATTGACCTGCACCTGGAGCCCCAGGACGCCTTCGGCGATTACGACGATCGCCTGCTCTTCCTGGAGCCGCGCGACCGCTTCCCGGCCGACATTGAAGAGGGCATGGGCTTCGAGGGCCTGCCCGACGGCTGCAACCCCGCTGCCCCCCGCGATCGCCTGTACTTCGTGAGCGACATTTACCCCGACCACGTGGTGCTCGACGGCAACCACCCCCTGGCCGGCATCGCCCTGCGGGTGCGCCTGAAAGTGCACGCCGTGCGCGAGGCCGCAGAGGAAGAAATCGGGCGCGGCACGCTGGGCACGGGCTTCTTCCGCATGGAAGTCACCCCACCGGACGACGCGCCGCCCGCATCGCCCACCCTGCACTGAAGGTGGTCAGTTGCGCCCGGTGGAGCCGTAGCCACCGGTGCCCCGCTCACTGGCCGAGGCAAACTCGTTCACCACGCGCAGATTGGCCTGCACCACCGGCACGATCACCAGTTGCGCAATGCGCTCCATGGGCTCGATGGTGAAGGCCACGTCGCTTCGGTTCCAGGCGCTCACCATGAGCTGGCCCTGGTAGTCGCTGTCGATCAGGCCCACCAGATTGCCCAGCACGATGCCGTGCTTGTGACCCAAGCCCGAGCGCGGCAGGATCATGGCCGCGTAGCCGGGATCGGCCAGGTGGATGGCCAAGCCGGTGGGCACCAGTTGCCAGGCATTCGCCTCAAGCTTGAGGGGCGCATCCAGACAAGCACGAAGGTCCAGGCCGGCGCTGCCGGGCGTGGCATAGCTCGGCATGAGGTCTTGAAGGCGCGGGTCGAGGATGCGAACGTCGAGGTCCATGGGAATCAGAAGAAGCAGTGAGGGAAAGGGCCTGCATTGTCTCGCATGCAGTCAGCGGTCTTTGGACCGAAGGCGAGTCAGAGACGGGCACAAAAAAGCCCGCCGTGGCGGCGGGCTTGGAGCCGTTGGCGCCCGACCAAGCCGGGCGACCGTCGCATCAGATCTTGACGCCGTTCATGTACTGGTTGAACGGGAACTCCGAGAAGCGGTTCCACAGAATCTGGTCGCGCTGGAAAGCGCGCATGCTCTGGTGGATCTTCTTGAAGGTGGGCGACTTGGCTTCGTGCTCGGCAAACACCTCCATGCAGGCCTTGAAGCCGGCATCGATCACGGCCTTCGGGAAGGCCTTGAGCTGGGTCTTGGCGGCCACCAGCTTCTTCAGGGCGATCGGGTTGTAGGTGTCGTACTTGGCGGTCATGTCGGTGGCGGCCACGGCCATGGCAGCGTCCAGAATGGCCTTGTTTTCGTTCGACAGTGCGTTGTACTTCTTCAGGTTGACGAAGAATTCGAGGTCAGCGCCGCCTTCCCACCAGCCGGGGTAGTAGTAGAACGGAGCCACCTTGTTGAAGCCGAGCTTGGCGTCGTCGTGCGGGCCGACGAATTCGGCGGCGTCCAGCGTGCCCTTTTCCAGCGCCTGGTACACGTCACCAGCGGGCAGGTTCTGCGCCACCACGCCCAGCTTGGCCATGCCTTCGCCGAACACACCGCCGCCCATGCGCATCTTCAGGCCCTTGAGGTCCTGAACGGTCTTGATCTCTTTGCGGTACCAGCCACCCATCTGGGTGCCGGTATTGCCAGCGCTGGCGGTGCGGAAGTTGTACTGGGCGAAGAAATCGTCCAGCAGCTTGCCGCCGTCGCCGTACTGCTTCCAGGCCACGTTCTGGCGGGCCGTCAGGCCGAAGGGCACAGCGCAGCTGAAAGCAAACACCGGGTCTTTGCCGGTGAAGTAGTAAGCGGCCGATTGGGCCATTTCGATGTTGTCGCCTTGCAGTGCGTCCACCACGCCGAAGGCGGGCATCAGTTCACCGGCAGGGTGCACGGAGATCTCGAACTTGCCACCGGAGAGCTCCTTGACCGTCTTGGACAGCATTTCGGCGCTGCCGAAGATGGTGTCAAGCGAGCGGGGGAAGCTAGAGGCCAGGCGCCAGCGAACGGTCTGCTGGGCGTGAACGGCGGGGGCCACGCCAGCGGCCAACACACCGGCCAAACCGGCACTCTTCACGATAGAACGACGATCCATTGAGATTGCTCCAGGATTTGCTAGTGAGGAAAAAAAATGGCGTTGCCTCGTGGGTCACGCCAAGACTGTGAAGTCGGTCTTCATTCTATTGACTATCGGCGCGGCCCATGCTCTTGAGCGCAAAGGGTTTTCCCTTGAGCATTTGGTGCGCGTCATGAAACTGAAAGGTCAGCCAAGCCGGCGCCCAAAGACGCCGGCCTGCCGAAGCATCACTTCTGTTTCAACGCATCCTGCATGGCCTTCATTGGATCGTCCTCCTGCGCCGGCTCATTGGCTGCAGGCTCGGCGGCGCCAGCAGAGGGCTCTGGAGAAGCGGACTCTTCCGCACCAATGGCCTCGTCGCTGCCATAGCCACCCTCTTCCGCCTCAGGCGCCAGTTGCTCTTGCATCTGCTCGCCCACGGCCTTGAGATCGTAGTTCTCAACCTTGTCGAGGTTGCCAGTGACCAGACCCGGGAAGGCAATCAGCACACCCACCATGACCAACTGGATCAGCAGGAAGGGAATGGCGCCCTTGTAGATCTGCATGGTGGTGACCGGGTCCATCACCTTCTGGGTAACGCGGTCCACATAGGGTTTGTCCGGCGCCACCGAGCGAAGGAAGAACAAGGCGAAACCGAAGGGCGGGTGCATGAACGACGTCTGCATGTTGACCGCCAACAGCACGCCGAACCAGATCAGGTCGATGCCCAGCTTCTCTGCCACCGGGGCGAGCAGCGGCACCACGATGAAGGACAGCTCAAAGTAGTCCAGGAAGAAGGCCAGGAAGAAGATCATGATGTTCACCACGATCAGGAAGCCCACCGGCCCGCCAGGCAAGCCCGACAGCAAGTGCTCCACCCAGATCGGGCCATCGGCTGCCTGGAACACCAGGCCGAAGATCGTGGCGCCGATCAGGATGAACATCACGAAGCTGCCCAGCTTGGTGGTGCTGGCCAGTGCCTGCTGCAGCAACTTCATGTTGAGGCGCTTGCGCACCCAGGCCATGACCATGGCACCCACGGCACCCATGGCACCGCCTTCGGTGGGGGTGGCCACGCCCAGGAAGATGGTGCCCAGCACCAGGAAAATCAGCAGCAGCGGCGGGATCAGCACGAAGGTCACGCGCTCTGCCAGACGCGAGAGCAGACCCAGCTTGGCGTATTTGTTGACCAGCGCGATCACCAGCGCCACAAAGGTACCGCCGCACATGGCCACCACGATCTTTTCGTCGGTGGGCACCGATGCCACCTCTTCGCCCAGCCACCAGGTGTGAACCTCGGGCATGTAGCGGGCCAGCACGATGGACACCAGGAAAGAAAGGCTCATCAGGACCGCCAGCGACACGTAGCCAGAGTCGCCATTGGGCTCGCGGTACACACGGGCTTCGGGCGGCAAGGCCGGCACGCTGTGCGGCTTGAAGATGGCGAGAAAGGCCACGTACAGCACGTACATACCCACCAGCATGAACGCAGGAATGAACGCGCCCTTGTACATGTCGCCCACGCTGCGGCCGAGCTGGTCGGCCATGATGATGAGCACCAGCGAGGGCGGAATGATCTGGGCCAGGGTGCCGGACGCTGCGATCACGCCACTGGAGAACTTTCGGTCATAGCCGTAGCGCAGCATGATGGGCAGCGAGATCAGGCCCATCGAGATCACCGAAGCGGCGACCACGCCGGTGGTGGCCGCCAGCAGCGCGCCGACGAAGATCACCGCCAGCGCGAGACCGCCACGCATGGGGCCGAACACCTGGCCCACGGTGTCGAGCAGGTCTTCCGCCATGCCGCTTCGTTCAAGAATCAGCCCCATCAGGGTGAAGAAAGGCACGGCCAGCAAGGTGTCGTTGGCCATGATGCCGATGAGGCGCTGCGGCAGCCACGCCATGACCGACGAGGGAAACACCCCCAGCTCGATGCCGAGGACACCGAAGGCGAGGCCGCAGGCCCCAAGGCTGAATGCCACCGGGAATCCCAGCAGCAGAAACATGATCAGCCCCGCGAACATGATCGGGGCGTAGTTGGTCGTGATGAATTCCATGGTGACGTCCCTGTGCGATCAGTGAGAGGTGGCTTCCGTCTTGGAGGCTTCGCGCTGGCGCAGGATCTCGGCCAGTTCCTCCTCGGCGGATTTCTCTCCAGCCTTCAGGGTCGGGTCAGGCCCCTGCCCACGCAGGAAGGCGACGCGCTTGATCAACTCGGACCACCCTTGCAGCATGAGCAAGGTAAAGCCCACGGGAATGGCCAGCCAAACGGGCCAGCGGATGAGACCCCCTGGGTTGCCCGACATCTCGCCCGACTGGTACTTCTGAATCAGCATGGGGATGCAGAAGTCCAGCACCAACAGGCACACAGGCGTGAGGAAAAAGGCGAAGCCGATGATGTCGATCCACATCTGGGTCTTCTTCGACAGCCGGCTGTTGATGACGTCAATGCGCACGTGCTCGCGGTTGAGCAGCGTGAAGGCCGCGGCGATCAGGAAGGACCAGGCAAAGAGATACCACTGGATCTCCAGCATGGCGTTCGAACTGGTGTTGAACGTGTAGCGAACAACGGCGTTGAGAGCGCTGATCAAGGTGGACCCCATGATCAGCCAGATCGCGTACTTGCCCACCTGGGCATTGAGCCAGTCGATGGCCCGCGAGAATTGAAGCAATGCACCCATTGTGATTCCCATGTCTTGTGAACACCGACACTGGCCCACTATCCGATGACAGATAAAGAAACACGCAGCCTGTCGCTGGTCTGACAGGCTGCGTGTGGATGTTGGTCGGTGGCGGGATTGTAGGTGAGGGGCGTTTTCTCAACCCTGACACCGCCAACTGGTGTAAACCCTCAGGAACCCGTCTCAGGCAGCTCGGGCCTGCGCCCCGTTTTCTTCGTCCAGCAAGGGGCCATAGGCCTGGCGAATCGCTCGCTCGATACCACCCGCGTCCAGCCCCACCTGAGACAGCAGCTTGGCCGGGTCACCGTGCTCGATGAATTCATCGGGCAGGCCCAACGGCAGCACCGGCACGGCACGCCCTTGCAACTGCAACGCCTCCAGCACCGCACTGCCGGCTCCGCCCATGACGCAGCCTTCTTCCACCGTGACGATGGCGTCATGGGTCTGGGCCAGTTCGTGCAGGAGGTCCGTGTCCAGTGGCTTGGCCCAGCGCATGTTGGCCACGGTGGCGTTCAGCCGCTCAGCGGCGGCCAAGGCAGGGTAGAGCATGGTGCCGAAGGCCAGGATGGCGATTCGCCGGCCCGAGCGGCGCACCTCGCCCTTGCCATAGGGCAGCGCATCCAGGTGCTTGGGCACTGCGGCGCCCACGCCTGCGCCACGCGGGTAGCGCACGGCCACCGGGTGGTTCTGCTCGTAGGCGGTGGTGAGCAACTGGCGGCACTCGGCCTCGTCGGCCGGGCAGGCCACCGCCATGTTGGGGATGCACCGCAGAAAGGCGATGTCATACGCACCTGCGTGAGTGGCACCGTCGGCCCCCACGATACCGGCGCGGTCCAGCGCGAACACCACGGGCAGGTTTTGTAGCGCCACGTCGTGCACCAGCTGGTCGTAGCCGCGCTGCAAAAAGGTGGAGTAGATCGCCACCACGGGCTTCATGCCCTCGCAGGCCAAGCCAGCGGCGAAGGTGACGGCGTGCTGCTCGGCGATGCCCACGTCGAAGTAGCGCTTGGGGAAACGCTTTTCAAACTCCACCATGCCCGAGCCTTCGCGCATGGCCGGCGTGATACCCACCAGGCGCTCGTCGGCGGCGGCCATGTCGCACAGCCACTTGCCGAACACCTGGGTGAAGGTGGTCTTGGGCGGCGTGGCAGGCTTGGTGAGGCCCACAGCGGGGTCAAAAGCGCCAGGGCCGTGGTAGGCCACCGGGTCGGCCTCGGCCAGCTTGTAGCCTTGCCCCTTCTTGGTGACCACGTGCAGAAACTGTGGGCCTTCGTCGCGGTCCAGCAGGTTCTTGATGTTCTCCAGCGTGGGGATCAGCGAATCCAGGTCATGGCCGTCGATGGGGCCGATGTAGTTGAAGCCAAATTTTTCGAACAGCGTGGCGGGCACCACCATGCCTTTGGCGTGCTCTTCCAGGCGCTTGGCCAGCTCGAACAGCGGCGGCGCGCCCTTAAGCACCTGCTTGCCCACGTTCTTGGCCGCCGCGTAGAACTGCCCGCTCATGAGCTGGGCCAGGTAGCGGTTGAGCGCGCCCACGGGCGGCGAGATCGACATGTCGTTGTCGTTGAGCACCACCAGCAGGCGGCCATCGGCCACGCCAGCGTTGTTCAGGGCCTCGAAGGCCATGCCGGCGGTCATGGCGCCGTCGCCAATGATGGCCACCGCCTTGCGATCGGAGCCTTGCGCCTTGGCCGCCAGGGCCATGCCCAGAGCGGCGGAGATGCTGGTGGACGAGTGGGCGGTGCCAAAGGTGTCGTATTCGCTCTCGTCGCGGCGCGGAAAGCCGCTGATGCCACCCAATTGCCGAAGGGTGTGCATGCGGTCGCGCCGTCCGGTGAGGATCTTGTGAGGATAGGTCTGGTGACCCACGTCCCACACCAGGCGGTCTTCGGGCGTGTTGAACACGTAGTGCAGCGCGATGGTCAGCTCGACCGTGCCGAGGTTCGAGCTGAGGTGCCCTCCGGTCTTGGACACGCTGTCCAGCACGAAGCCACGCAGCTCCTGCGCCAAAGCGGGCAACTGCTGCCGGGAGAGGCGGCGGAGGTCGGCCGGCAGATCGATGGAGGCAAGCAAGGAACTCATGGTCGGTTTCGCTTCAGAGGATCGAGGCGGTCAGGAGGCGCGGCGGCCCACCCAATCGGCCAGGGCATGCAAGGTGGCGCTCTGCGAAATGCCGCTGCGGTCCAGGGCCTCGTGGGCCTTGGCCAGCACCGCATCGGCATAGGCCTGCGCGGCGTCCAGGCCCATCAGAGACACGAAGGTGGGCTTGTCGGCCGCGGCGTCCTTGCCCGCGGTCTTGCCCAAGGTGGCCGAGTCGGCCGTGACATCCAGAATGTCGTCCACCACCTGGAAGGCCAGCCCGATGCTGGCTCCGTAGTCGGCCAGCGCCGCCAAGGTGGTGGCCGCGGGCGCGCCGGTGGCGGCGCCCATCATCACGCTGGCCTGAAGAAGGGCGCCGGTCTTGCGCCGGTGCATGCCTTCCAGGGCCGGTTGATCAAGGGCAAGCCCCACGCTGGCAAGGTCGACGGCTTGGCCACCCGCCATGCCATCGGCCCCGGCCGCCAGGGCCAGGCGCCGACACAGATCGGCGCTAAGGGCGGGCGCGATGCTGCCATCGCCGGGCACCAGCAGTTCAAAGGCCAGGGCTTGCAGTGCGTCGCCGGCCAGCAGGGCCTGGGCCTCGCCGAAGGCGACGTGCACCGTGGGCTTGCCGCGGCGCAGCACGTCGTTGTCCATGCAGGGCATGTCGTCGTGCACCAGGGAATAGGCGTGGATCAGCTCCACCGCGCAGGCCGCGCGCATGGCGGCCTCGCGGTGGCCGTTAACCGCCTCGCAACTGGCCAGCACGAGCAAGGGCCGCAGGCGTTTTCCACCGTCAAGCACGGCGTAGCGCATGGCCTCGCCCAGGCGGGCGGGGGCATCCAGCGGCACGAAACGCTCCAGCGCGGCTTCAATGGCGGCCTGCTGCGCGCTGCGCCAGGCGGGGAAGTTCAGGTTGGGGTCAAGGCGGCTCACGCGGCGTCCCAGGGTTTGAGTTCGTTGGCCTCCAGCACCTTGATCTGGTTCTCCACCGCCTGAAGCTTGTCGCGACAGAAAGCCAGCAGCGCGGCGCCGCGCTGGTAGTGCGTCATCAACTCGTCCAGCGGCAATTGGCCGGCGTCAAGCTGGGCCACCAGGCGCTCCAGTTCGTCAAGCGCGGCTTCGTAGCTGGGCGCCACCGGGTCCTGGGGGGCGGCCGGGGTGGAGCGGGAACGGGAGGGTGCGGTACTCATGGGGGATAGGGTTTCGCGGGGCTTCAGCATAGCGCCGCCTCGCTCGGCGGGCGTAGCCCGCCAGCCAAATGTGCCACCGGCGAACACCGCCGACGAAACCAAAGATTCTAGCGATCACGGGTGAAAGCCCTGCGGTTTTGGGGCCAAGGGTACAATCCCGCCTCTTTTTCATGACTGACGGGCCTTTGCACGCCCGGAGGGACGCACCACTTCACCCATCCCGCGCGAATTCGTCTGACGAGCACAGCGCTTACCCTGCCCCTTCATAGGGGGAGTCTTTAGGTCAGGACAACATGTCTGATTTGAGTCTTCAACTGCTGCAGGCCGCAAGCCAACTTCCGGTTTCCAGCTATTTCGATGAGGCGCTGTTCCAGCGCGAACTGGAGACCATCTTTCAGCGCGGGCCCCGGTATGTGGGGCACTCTCTGTCGGTTCCCAACGTCGGCGACTACTACGCCCTCCCCCAGGAGCAGGGCGGCCGCGCCCTGGTGCGCACCCCGTCTGGCATTGAGCTCGTCTCCAACGTCTGCCGCCACCGGCAAGCGGTCATGCTCAAAGGCCGCGGCAACCTGGCGGCCACGCAAGCTGGCCATGCCGGTGGCAACATCGTGTGCCCGCTGCACCGCTGGACCTACAGCGGCAGCAACGGCGGCAAGGCTGGCGAGTTGCTGGGCGCCCCCCACTTCTCGCACGACCCCTGCCTGAACCTCAACAACTACGGCCTGCGCGAGTGGAACGGCCTGCTGTTCGAGGACAACGGCCGCGACATCGACGCCGACCTGGCCCACATGGGCCCGCGCAATGCCCTCAACTTCGAGGGCATGGTGCTAGACCACGTGGAACTGCACGAGTGCAACTACAACTGGAAGACCTTCATTGAGGTCTACCTGGAGGACTACCACGTCGCGCCCTTCCACCCCGGCCTGGGCAACTTCGTCACCTGCGAAGACCTGCGCTGGGAGTTCAAGCCCGAGTACTCGGTGCAGACGGTGGGCGCACAAAACCTGCTGGGCAAGGCCGGCAGCCCGGTCTACCAGCGCTGGCACCAGCAACTCATGCAGTACCGCCAGGGCCAGGCACCCGAGCACGGCGCCATCTGGCTGACCTACTACCCGCACATCATGGTCGAGTGGTACCCGCACGTGCTCACGGTCTCCACCCTGCACCCCATCAGCGTGGACAAGACGCTGAACATGGTGGAGTTCTACTATCCCGAGGAGATCGCCGCCTTCGAGCGCGACTTCGTCGAGGCCCAGCGGGCGGCCTACATGGAGACCTGCATCGAGGACGACGAGATCGCCGAGCGCATGGACGCAGGCCGCAAGGCCCTGCTGGCGCGCGGCGACAACGAGGTCGGCCCCTACCAAAGCCCCATGGAAGACGGCATGCAGCACTTCCACGAGTGGTATCGCCGCCAGTTGGGCGATGCCCTCAAGGGCTGAGATCGGGCTTGCCCCTCTCTCGCACCTTCCTCACACACAGGGCCTGATCCATGCAGGCCCTGTGGATGGTGCTCGCCTCGCTGTTCTTTGCGAGCATGGGCGTGTGCATCAAGTTCGCCTCGGCCCACTTCAACAGCTTTGAGATCGTGTGCTACCGCGGCATGGTGGGCATGGTGTTCATCTACGCCATGACCCGCGTGCAGGGTGTGTCCCTTCGCACCCGACTGCCCATGATGCACGTGTGGCGCAGCATTGTGGGCACGATCTCGCTGACCGCCTGGTTCTACGCCATCGCCCTGCTCCCACTGGCCACGGCCATGACGCTCAATTACATGAGCAGCGTCTGGATCGCCACCTTTTTGCTGGGTGGTTCGCTGCTGATGCAAAGCCGAGGCGGCGAGCTGCGCCGCCAGGGGCCGCTCTTCTTGACGGTGTTGGCCGGCTTTGGTGGCGTGGCCATGATGCTGCGCCCCTCGTTCACCGGCGATCAGGCGCTGGGGGCCCTGGTGGGCCTGATGTCGGGCTTGTTCGCCGCCCTGGCCTACCTGCAAGTGGCGGCCCTGGCCAAGGCGGGCGAGCCCGAGAGCCGGACGGTCTTCTACTTCTCTTTTGGCGCGGTGCTGGCTGGCGCCCTGGGCATGGTGTTCGTGGGCGCAAGCGAATGGACATGGCCCAGCGCCCTGTGGCTTCTGCCCATTGGCGTGCTGGCGGCACTGGGCCAACTGTGCATGACTCGCGCTTACTCCAGCGGCGCCACCATGCTGGTGGCCAACCTGCAGTACTCGGGCATCGTGTTCGCCGGCTTGTTCAGCCTGCTCATCTTCGGTGACCAGTTACCGCTGATCGGGTGGCTGGGCATGGGCCTGATCGTGGCCAGCGGCATCGCCGCCACGGTGCTGCGCGCCCGGGCCGTTCCACAGGCACCCGGCGAAGAGCGCTGACGCCCCGAGACCAGAACACCTGCCGCACAATCGCGGCATGCACACCACCCTGATCGAAGCCACCGAGCTACAGCGCCTGATGGCCAGCGGCCCCGCCCCGCTGGTGCTGGACGCCAGTTTTGAACTTGGCAACCCTCAAGCGGGAATGGCGCAGTACGCCCAGGAACACATTCCCGGCTCGCTGCACGCCGACCTGGACCAAGACCTCAGCGACCACGACCAGTCGCCCAGCGCCGGGCGTCACCCCCTGCCCTCGCGCGAGGCCTTTGCCGCCCGCCTGGTGGCCTGGGGCCTGAACCCACAACAGCAAGTGGTGGTGCTGGACCGCCAAGGCGCCAATTACTGCGGTCGGCTGTGGTGGATGCTGAAGTGGTGTGGTCACGAGGCCGTGGCGGTACTCAACGGTGGCCTGCCAGCCTGGAAAGCCGCGGGTGGCCCCGTCACGGCCGACCCAACGCCAACGCCCTCACCCGGCCGCTTCGTGCTGGGGAATTCGCTGGTGCGGGCACTGGGCACAACCGAGCTGCAGCAGGCACTGGGCAGCCCAGGACAAACTGTGATTGACGCCCGGGCCACCCCCAGGTTTCGAGGCGAAGTGGAGCCACTTGACCCGGTGGCCGGCCACATTCCGGGCGCCCTGAACCGGCCCTTCGCCGACAACATCGGGCCCGATGGCCGCTTTAAACCCGCCGCGCAACTGAAGCAAGAATTCCTGCAACTGCTGGGCGGCCGCGATCCTGCAGGCGTGGTGCACCAGTGCGGCAGCGGCGTGAGCGCCCTGCCCAACCTGCTGGCCATGGAAGTCGCGGGATTGGGCCGCTCGGCGCTTTACCCCGGTAGCTGGAGCGCCTGGTGCAACACCCCCGGCACCCCGCGAGCCCGAGGCTGATCCTGGGTTGACCAGGCCAGCGCCGCCTCAGTGCGAGTGCGCCAGGCCGCTGACCAGGGTCACCAGCGCAATGCCCGCCAGCAGCCACACCACCTGCGCCAGTGTGGCGCGCAGGCCCAGGCGCTTTTGCAGCTGGGGAATCAGGTCAGCCAAGGCCACGTAGACAAAGCTGCTGGACGCCGCCACCAGGAAGTAGGGCAAGAAATCTTCCAGCTGGTTGAGCAGCACATAGCCCACGATGCCGCCGAGAGCCGTCACCGTGCCGGCGAGCGACACCTTCACGATGGCCATGCGCGAGGTGCGAGAGGTCTGCTGCAGCACGACCAGGTCGCCCATGTGGTGCGGCACCTCGTGGGCCAGCACCGCCAGGGCCGCCACCACGCCCAGCCGCATGTCGGCCATGAAGGCCGAGGCGATCAGGATGCCGTCACCAAATGCATGCACGCTGTCACCGGCCAGCACCGCCCAGCCGCCCGAGCGCGGGCTGTGGTCGTGGTGGTGATGGTGGTGTGCGTGGCCATGGGCATGCGGATGGGCATGTGGGTGGTCGTGCCCGTGGTGGTGCTCGGGCGCATCCGCCGACGTGAGCTGGTGGTGTTCATGCCCGTGGTGCCACAGCTCGGCCTTGTCGAGCAGGAAAAAGAAGACCAGCCCCCCCAGCAGCAGCGCGAACAACTCGTGCGCGCTGGCCGCGCTCTCGAATGCTTCTGGCAGCAAGTGCATGAAGGCGGTGGCCAACAGGGCACCGGCCGCCAGGCTGAGCATGTGCTGGGTGAAACGCGCCAGCATGGCAAAGCCCAGCAGGGCCGCCAGCCACACGCTGCCCACGCCAGCAGCAATCGTTCCAATCAGGATAGCAATCAGGGTCATCGTTTTTCGGTCGCAAAAAAAGGCCGCACTGGGCGGCCTGGGCTCGTGGCGCGGAGCGGCCGTCAGGCCACACCGTGCTCCCGGAACCAGTTCAAGGCCCGCGTCCAGCCGTCCTCGGCCGGCCCCTTTCGGAAGCTGGGCCGGTAGTCGGCGTGGAAGGCATGAGGGGCTTCCGGATAGACCACGAAGGTCGAGGATTTGGCGGCGGCATTGCCTTTGGCCAAAGCTGCTTTCATCTTAGCAACCGTGTCAAGCGGAATGCCGGTGTCGGCCTCGCCGTACAGGCCCAGCACCGGCGCGTGCAGTTGGGCGGCCACATCCACCGGGTGCTTGGGCGTGAGTGGCGAGGGTTCGCCCACCAGCCGGCCGTACCAGGCCACCCCCGCCTTCACGGCCGGGTTGTGCGCGGCATAGAGCCAGGTCTGGCGCCCGCCCCAGCAAAAGCCGGTGACCGCCACCCGCTTGGCGTCGCCACCATTGGCGGCGGCCCACTTCACGCAGGCGTCGAGGTCGGCCATGACCTGCGCGTCCGGCACCTTGCTGATCACCTCGGCGATGAGCTTGGCCATCTCGCCATAGCCCTGTGCATCGCCTTGGCGGGCAAACAGCTCGGGCGCGAGGGCGAGGTAGCCAGCCCGGGCAAAGCGGCGGGCGGTGTCGGCGATGTACTCGTGCACCCCGAAGATCTCAGACAGCACCAGCACCACCGGCAGACCGGTCTTGCCGGCTGGCGCGGCCCGGTAGACGGGCACGCCAAACCCATTCACGTCGAGCGTGATCTCACCCACGGTGAGCCCGTCAGACGGGGTCTTGATCGCGGTCTGCGCCATCAGCGGCAATGCCGACGCGGCGTAGCCCACGCCCAGCGCGGCCTTCAGCGCCGTGCGGCGCGAGGTGCCGGTGGTGGGCAGCAAGGCATGGAGGTCTTGAACGTGGTCTTCCTTGAGCATGGCTTGTCTCCTTTTTTGGGTTGGTCGGGAATGGCAACAGACCGCTCAAGGGCGGCGAAGTTCACCGCCCCGGCACGAAACAGGCCTCAGTGAGCCTGTTCCCAGTTCGGCCCCATGCCCACCTCGGCCAGCAGCGGCACCTTCAGCGCCGCCACGCCAGCCATCAGGCGGGGGATCTCGGTGCGCAGCCAGTCCACCTCGTCTTCGGGCACCTCGAACACCAGTTCGTCGTGCACCTGCAAGACCATCTTGGTGCGCCGGGCCTGTTCGTCCAGTGCCTTTTGAACGGCCACCATGCTCATCTTGATGAGGTCGGCGGCGGTGCCCTGCATGGGCGCGTTGATGGCCGCGCGCTCGGCGGCCGCGCGGCGCGGGCCGTTGGGGCTTTTGATCTCGGGCAGGTAGAGCCGGCGACCGAACACGGTTTCCACGTAGCCCTTTTCCTTGGCGCTTTCGCGGGTGTCGTCCATGTAGCGCTTGACGCCCTCGAAGCGCTCGAAGTAACGCGTGATGTAGTTCTTGGCCGCCGTGTTGTCGATGCCCAGGGCCTTGGCCAGGCCGTAGCTGCTCATGCCGTAGATGAGGCCGAAGTTGATGACCTTGGCGTAGCGGCGCTGCTCGGTGCTCACCTGCTCGGGCGCCAGGCCGAACACCTCGGCGGCGGTGGCGCGGTGCACGTCCAGCCCCTCATGGAAGGCGCGCAGCAGGGCGGCGTCACCGCTGATGTGGGCCATGATGCGCAGCTCGATCTGCGAGTAATCGGCGCTGGCGATGACGCTGCCCGGCGGGGCCACGAAGGCCTCGCGCACGCGACGGCCCTCGGCCGTGCGGATGGGGATGTTCTGCAGGTTGGGGTCGTTGCTGGACAAGCGCCCGGTCACCGCCACGGCCTGCGCGTAGTGGGTGTGCACGCGCCCGGTGCGCGGCAGGGCCAGTTGGGCGAGTTTGTCGGTGTAGGTGCCCTTGAGCTTGGACAGGCTGCGGTGCTCCAGGATCTTGGCCGGCAGGGGATAGTCTTCGGCCAGCTTCTCCAGCACCTCTTCGTCGGTGCTGCGCGCCCCGGTGGCGGTCTTCTTGATGACGGGCAATCCCAGCTTGTCAAAGAAGATTTCGCCCAATTGTTTGGGGCTTGAGAGGTTGAAGGGCTGGCCGGCGATGGCGAAGGCCTCTTGCTCCAGGGCGATGATGCGCTGGCCCAGTTCGTGGCTCTGCGCCGCCAGCGTGGGTCCGTCGATCAGCACGCCGTTGCGCTCGATGCGGTACAGCGCTTCGCTGCTGGCGATCTCCAGTTCGTAGATGAAGCGCAGCTTGTCGTCGGCCTGCAGGCGCGGCCACAGCACGCGGTGCACGTCCAGGGTCTGGTCGCTGTCTTCGCACGAGTACTCGGCGGCCTTGGCCACGTCCACCTGGGCAAAGGGAATCTGGTGCGCACCCTTGCCGCACAGGTCTTCGTACGAGATGCCCTTGCGCCCGGTGTGGCGGTCGGCCAGGCTTTCCAGGCTGTGGGGCTTGTGCACCTCCAGCACGTAGCTCTGCAGCATGGTGTCGTGCACATAACCGCGCACCTCGATGCCGTGGTTGGCGAACACGTGGCGGTCGTACTTGATGTGCTGGCCCAGCTTGTGGCGGGCCGGGTCTTCCAGCCAGGGCTTCAGGCGCGCCAGCACGTCATCGAAAGGCAATTGCTCGGGCGCATCGGGGCCGCTGTGGCGCAGCGGGATGTAGGCCGCCTCGCCGGGCACCACACTGAAGGAAATGCCCACGATCTCGGCGCGCATTTCGTCCAGCGAGGTGGTCTCGGTGTCCAGCGCCACCAGCTCGGCCGCCTGCAGCCGGGCAAACCAGTCGTCGAAGGCGGCCCAGGTGAGGATGGTGTCGTACTTCAGTGGCAGGCGGTCGGCCTGAACGGACGGTGCGGGATCGTCAAAAAGGCCGCCGGTCTCGCCCAAGGCGGGCCCGGCGGGCGCCACCTTGGTCGCCGTCTTGGCGGCCAGGCCTTTGAAGCCGTATTGCTCGTAGAAGGCCTTGAGCGCGGTGTCGTCGGGATCGCCCGCGCGCAGCGCCGCCAGCGAGGGCAGGCCGGGCACCCAGCCGTTGAGGTCGCAGTCGGTCTTGATGGTGAGCAACTGGCGGCCGGTGGGCAGCCAGTCCAGCGCCTTGCGAAGGTTTTCGCCGGCCACACCCTTGATCTCGCCAGCCCGCGCCACCAGGGCATCGAGCGAGCCGTATTCGTTGAGCCACTTGGCCGCCGTCTTGGGGCCCACCTTTTCCACGCCCGGCACGTTGTCGATGGCGTCACCCACCAGGGTCTGGAAGTCGATCATCAGGCTGGCCGGCACGCCAAACTCGGCCAGCACGCCCGCGAGGTCACGCTTCTTGCCATTCATGGTGTCGATGATGCTGATGCGCTCGTTCACCAACTGCGCCAAGTCTTTGTCGCCGCTGGAGATGACCACCGTCATGCCCTGCTCGGCCCCGGCGCGCGCCAGGGTACCAATCACGTCATCGGCCTCCACGCCGGGCACGTCCAGCACCGGAAAACCCAGTAGCCGCACCACCTCGTGAATGGGCGGGATCTGCGCGCGCAGGTCGTCGGGCATGGGGCTGCGGTGGGCCTTGTACTCGGGGTACAGCTCGTCACGGAAGGTGGGGCCCGAGGCGTCGAACACGCAGGCCACATAGGCCGCGGGCACTTCCTTGCGCAGGCTTTGCATCATGTTCACGATGCCCCGGATCGCCCCGGTGGCCGGGCTGTTGGGGTCGCCCGGCACGGCCCGCAGATCGGGCATGGCGTGGAAAGCGCGGTAAAGGTAGCTGGAGCCGTCGATCAGCAGCAGCGTGGAGGCAGGGTCTCGGGGGTCAAGGGCGTCAGGCATGGGGGCGATTGTCGGGGAAGACGGCCCCAACGCACCGCGCCAAGGGCCTTGCCTGCCTACAATGCGGTATGCGCCGCCTGCCCTGCTCCTTCCTTGTCACTGCCCTGCTCGTGGCCGCCCCGGCCATGGCGCAGACCCCCTCATCGCCAGCGGCTGCCGCCCCGACGCAGCGTCCCGACAGCCGCATTGAGCACATCACCAACGAGGATGCCCTCACCCGTATCGACGAATTGCGCGTGGGTGGGCAGACGCAGAGCATCGACGTGCAGCCCAAGAACGGTGCCCCGGCTTACGAAATCAAGCCACAACCCAACGCCCCGCTGCCCGGCGAGACGGGCGGGAAACCCACCGGCAATGCCGGTCGCAGCAGCTGGCGCCTCCTGAATTTCTGATCTCCCCCCGACCGTTTCCATGGCCGTCTACACCGAAGTCTCGTCCGGCGAAGCCGCCGCCTTGCTGCAATCGCTCCACCTGGGCCAGCTCACCGAGCTTCAAGGCATTCAAGGCGGCATCGAGAACACCAACTACTTCGTCACCAGCGAGCGCGATGGCGAGGTGGTGCAGTCGGTGCTCACTGTGTTTGAGCGCCTGGGCTTCGAGCAGCTCCCGTATTACCTGTACCTCATGAAGCACCTGGCGGCCAAGGGCATTCCGGTGCCCGACCCGGCCAGCGACGAGAAAGGCAACATCCTGCACAGCGTGCAAGGCAAGCCAGCGGCGGTGGTGAACCGCCTGGCCGGGCGCAGCGAGCTGGCGCCCACGGTGGCCCACTGCGAGGCCCTGGGTGAGCTGCTGGCGCGCATGCACCTGGCCGGGCGCGACTTTGACCGGCAACAACCCAACCTGCGCGGCCTGAGCTGGTGGAACGATACCGTGCCCGTGGTGTTGCCTTACCTCTCGCCAGCGCAGAGCGAGCTGATCCGCGCCGAACTGGCTTTTCAGAACCACGTCGCCGCCGGGGCCAGCTACCGCGCCCTGCCCACCGGCCCGGTGCACGCCGACCTGTTCCGCGACAACGCCCTGTTCGACGGCCACCGCCTGAGCGGGGTGTTCGATTTCTACTTCGCCGGTCACGACACCTGGCTGTTTGACCTGGCCGTGTGCCTGAACGACTGGTGCATCGACCACAGCGCCGACGAGGCGGTAGATGGGCGCCACGACGCCGAGCGGGTGCGCGCCTTGCTGGGCGCCTACCAGCGGGTGCGTCCCCTGAGCGCGGCCGAGCGCGAACTGCTGCCGGCCATGATGCGCGCCGGCGCCCTGCGCTTCTGGCTGTCTCGCCTGTGGGACTTCTACCTGCCGCGCGAAGCGGCCTTGCTCAAGCCCCACGACCCGGGCCATTTTGAGCGCGTGTTGCGGCACTGCCTGCTGATCGACGCTGACACGGCCGCGGGCTGGCTGGCGGGTGAGGCGGTGGCGGCATGAAGCTCAACCTCGTTTCCGCCCGAACGGGCCTGACCTGGGTGAAGCTGGGCGCCAAGACCTTCTGGCGCCAGCCCCTGGCCCTGGCGGGGCTGTTTTTCATGTTCATGGCCGTGGTGTCGTTGCTGCAGCTCTTGCCCGTGGTGGGCATGGCCCTGGCGGCAGCCCTGGTGCCAGCGGCCACGCTGGGCCTGATGGCGGCCACGCGAGAGGCCGATGGCGGCCGCTTCCCCATGCCCATCGTGCTGGCCACGGCCTTTCGGGGTGGCCCTGACCGAGGCAAGGCGATGGCCATGCTTGGGGCCATGTACGCGGCGGCCCTGTTCGCCGTGATCTCGCTCTCTTTGCTGCTGGCCGGCCCCGCGCCGGCTGACCCGGGCACCGGGGGAGATGCCGCCGCCGAGTTGATGCGAGAAACCCTGGCCAAACCGGGCCTGTGGATCGCCATGCTGCTTTACACGCCCGTGCTGATGGCCTTCTGGCACGCGCCAGCCCTGGTGTACTGGCATGGGGTTCGCCCAGTGAAGAGCCTCTTCTTCAGCCTGTTGGCCTGCTGGGCCAACAAATGGGCGCTGGTGGTTTACACATTGGGCTGGGCCGGCGTTTTTCTGGTCGTTGGCCTGACCCTGGGCGTGCTGGCGGCGGTGGTCGGCAGCCCCCAGGTGCTGAGCCTGCTGGCCTATCCCCTGGTGCTCATCATGGCCGCCATGTTCCACACCTCGGTGTGGTTCACGGTGCGCGACAGCTTTCGGGACGACAACGAGGACTCGGCCAGCGCCTGACACTCGCGTGGTTCAACGCCGCCGCGCTGAACCAGAGGCGAGCATTCGTTCAGAGCTTGGCGGTCGGACTGCTCGGACCGACAACTTCCAGCAGTGCCGCCAGCAACCCCAACTGGCGACGCGCCTCCTCAGCGTAAGGCTGGAGCGACAACGTGGCCGATTGCCGGACCCAGTTCAAGGGCAAGAACTGGTTCAGGCGGGACAACAGCTGCTGAACTGGGGCGTTCTCGTGGAGATAGTCCACACGCATCGTCGTGCACCCGGCTCGGACGGCATCAATGCAGGCATGGTCCGCCAGGGCTTCGGTGAGCCCCTTGCCACGCCAAGCGGGCAAAACGCTCACCCCGAAGTCTGCGATCTTCGGGTCATTGCGACAGGGGCCCCAGCAGGCCACGCCGATCAAGGCTTTGCCATCCGCTGGGTCAACAATGCCGAAATGCTCAGCCACTTTTTTCGCAAACATGCCCTCGACCACGTCCTTCATGCGCTCGCGCAGGCGTTCGGGTGTCTTAGGCAATCCAGCGCAAAAACGAAGGCACAAATCGTCATACGACAACTGCATGTAGTGCTCGACCAGCGTTTCAATGTGGACTTCGGTGAGCCCGATGACCGACCAGTTTGGTGCTGCTGAGTTTTCCATGGCGGCACCTCAAAGCTTGGAGGTGAACGTGGGAACATTGCCGCTGCGCAGCCACTCCCCAATGATCGAACCCAGGCTCTCCAGCGGCTTGGACACCAAGCCGCTGGCGTGAGGTAGCTTGGGTTTGAGCGCCACCACCTGCACTTGCTGCCCGAGCCCCAGCGGCGCCTTCTTCGTGGCCAATACCTCCTCAACGGTGAAGATGTCGTCGTCCGGGGCATAGAGGATCAGCACCTTGGGCATGACCTGACCATTGGGTCGGGTGTCCTCGATGGGCTGATCGCCCATCCAGCCAAAGCGCAGGTCATCGGTCTCCTTGAACACGGCATCGGCACCGAACGTGCCAACGGTGCGCAATTGCCAGAGCAGGGCGTTGTGATCGGTGCCCTTGATCAGCGAATTGATCTGGCTCAAAAAGCGCTGGTCGTTGGGGTTCTTGCTGTCTTTGAGTGCGTTGATCGCATCACCGGCTGTGATGGCTTCGGTCGTGATCCCAGGTGCCAACAGTTTGAGCTTGCCCAACACCTCGGCCCATGCCTCCTCGTCGGGTTCAAAGACCATGGTTCCGGTCATGGGAAACTGGCAGCGATACCAGAACTCGGCCAGCACGCGCTGAACGGCCACGGGCTTTTTCTCCGGGGCGGCCTCGTAATAGTCGCCGTTGTTCCACGCAGGGTCTGCCTCCAACTGCTCGACCCATTTTGCGGCCAGCGTTCGCGTCTTGCCCGGCAGCATGAAGCCGCCGGGCACGACGATCATCAGGCGCTTGACCAGGGTGAAGTCTTGCGCCACCAAGTGCCAGGCCTGCAGCGAGCCCAAGGAAGCCCCCGCCAGCAGATCGATCTGGCCCACACCCAACTGCGTCAGGGCACGGCGATGGATGACCGCGTAATCGCGGAAGGAGAAGTTGGGAAACGCGCTGCCGTAAGGCTTGCCGGTATTGGGATTGGTCACCGATGGCGAACACTTGGCGTTGATCAGTGGCCCGAAGCTGATGACGCGGTGAGTGTCGGTGTTGATCGGAGCGCCCGGCCCGATGATGCCGTCCCAGTAACCAACGTCTTTCGGTTTGTTGGTCGCTCCATCGATGCCGCTGTGGCCGGCCGCCCTCACTCTGCCCAGGAAAAACGGCAGGATGACCACCACCGGCTTGGGCTGGCCATCAGATGACTGGGGGGTGCCGTATTCCTCCCAGTCGAATTCCACCTCGGCAAAGGTTCCTTTGCCATCTTCGCAGGGGACATTGGTCACCTTAATGGATTGGGTCTTGACGACTTGGTCGTACATGTTGTGCTCCTGTAGTAATGAACGATTCCGCCGAAGCGGAGCGAACAATCTAGGAGCGAAGCAGGTGCCACCACCGCCCCTGCGGTGCCGCCATTGCGCGGCAACGCCCAGGGTGCGAACACGATGGACCGCCACCAGAAACAGCAAACCCCCAGGCATTTCAAGGCCTGGGGGCTGGTGCGGATGACGCCTGGGGTCAACGGCCGATCACGCCGCCATCCGTTCGAGTGATGGCGATGGTGGCCGAGCGCGGGCGCGAACCAGGGCCGTAGCCAGCGTTGGACGGCCACTGGCTCTCGAAGGTGAAGTTCGTGGCGCCGCCAATTGCCGGGGTGTTTTCGCCCGGGTGCTGGATGTTCACGAACAGCGTCTTGCCGTCAGCGGTTTCGGTGATGCCCGTGACCTCGCAACCCTTGGGGCCTACCAGGAAGCGGCGCAGCTTGGCATCGCCCAGCGCAGCACCGATAAAGGTCTGCTGTGAGGCGGTGTTGCCACCGAGGCTGTTGTTCACCGTCACGCTGGCACCGTCGCCGACGCTGCCGGGAATGGCAGCCAGCAGCATGCAGTTGGTGGCGTCGGTGTAGTTGCCGTCGTCGGTCTGAATCCAGCAGATGCCGGTGCTCGGGCTGAACCACAGGCCATCGGGGGACGAGAAATCGTTGTTGGCGCTCAGCCCCGAGAGGTTGATGCCAGCACCCGCGTCTTCTTCGGCGCCGAAGAGGAAGATGTCCCAACGGAAGCCCGTGGCCGTGGCGGTCACCGTACCCGTCTCCTTCAGGCGAATGATGTGGCCGTTGGGGTTGCCCGAGCGCAGACGGCCATCGTTGTCGGCGTAGGCGCGAGGGTTGGCGGCGTCAGCGCCAGCGACGGTGCGCGAGCTGTTGTTGGTCATGGTGAAGTAGATCTCACCATTCTTCGGGTTCACGGCGCCCCACTCCGGGCGGTCCATCTTGGTGGCACCCACGGCGTCGGCGGCCAGGCGCGTGTTCACCAGCACGTCGGCCTGGTTGGCGAAGCTGTAGTTGGCGTAGCCCGCGATCAGGGGATCGGCGATGTTCAGCTCAATCCACTCACCGGTGCCATCGGCCTTGAACTTGGCGACATAAAGCTTGCCCTCGTTCAGGTACTTGTCGCCAGCGACCATGCCGCCGCCGATGTCGGCCTCGCTCCACAGCGCGCTGGACACGAACTTGTAGACGTATTCGTTCTGCGAATCGCAGCCCATGTAGAAGGCCAGCGGCTGGCCCACCACGGGAATGCCGCACACGGCAGCCTCGTGGGCAAAGCGGCCCATGGCCACGCGCTTGGCGGGTTGCGCGGTGGGATTGAGCGGGTCGATTTCGACGATGTAGCCGAAGGTGTTGGGCTCTTGGCGGAAGTCGTCGGCCGCCGTGGCGCCCGGGGCGGAGACGTTGAAGCGGGTAAAGCGGTTGTCGGTGGTGGACACAGACGACCAGCCTTGCGAGCCCGCGTTGCCTGTACCGCTGAAGGGCGCACGAATCACGCCATAACGCTGGCGCGAGGCCTTGGTCTTGGCGTCCACGTCCACGGAGCCCGCGGGCATGAAGAAGTAGGCGGCCCAGTTCTCTTCACAAGCCAGGTAGGTGCCCCAGGGGGTCTTGCCGTGGCCGCAGTTGTTCAGCGTGCCGCGCGAGGTGGCGCCGCTGGGGTCGTAGGCGGTGGCCATGAAGGCCTTGATGTCGCTCAGGTGTGCGGCGGGGCCAGCGATGCGCATCACCGTCTGGCCGTTCACGCGGCGGTTCAGCGGCGCATCAACCACGTAAGTCCACTTGCCGTCGCCACCCTTACGAACCTCGGCGATGGACACGCCGTGGTGGTTGATTTCCTTCAACACTTCCAGCTCAGGACGGGGCAGCAGGTCCCAGCCGTTGAACTGGCTGAACTTCTTGCCGTCCACGCCGCCACTGGTCTGGCCGTGCGGATGCCAGAAGTGCGAGTCGGCCGAGCTTTCGTGGTTCATGGCCAGCACGGCGCGGGCGGTGGCGGTGCGCGAGTAGCGGCCGCTGGCGTCCACGTAGTAGAGGTCCATGCCGTCGTGGTGGTCGCCCACGCGCTGCTCCCAAGCATCCAGCTCGGCACCGGTGTTGGAGTAGGCCGACACGGTAGACACCAGGCGGTCGCCGGTGGCGTGCACCACGCTGTAGGTGTACCCGGCGGGCAGTTTCACCTCGTCCAGCAGGCTCTTGCCCACGGCATTGAAGCCCAGGGTGGCTTCGGTTGGGGTCGGCGAAGGTGCGGGTGCGGCATCACCGCCACCGCAAGCGGCCAGGAAGGGCACGGTGCCCAGGGCAGCCAGGCCCACGCCACCACGGATCAGGTGGCGACGGGACACGCTGGCCTGTGCCAGCACGTCTTGGAAGTGTTCGTTGTCGGTGGGATTGAGGTCGTCGATGGGGTGGTGCGCCATGTTGGTGGTTGCCTCTGCAGGCCTCGGGTTGGAAACGAGGCGCAGTGTGGTCAATGACCATGACGAAACCGTGAAGGCTCAGGTCTCCCCTGGTGACAGAGGGAATTGCCCCACCGTCACGAAACTGCCATTCCGATGCACAGCAGCCCAATGCACAGCAAGCAGCCACTTGCTGTGCGCAGCGCAATCGTCAGTCCGCCGCCCAGGGCACGACAGCGCCAAGGCCAGAATCCAGGTGGCTGACGTGCGCCAGCGCCTGGAACTTGGCCAGGGTCTTGACCAGTTCGTCCAGTTCATGGGGAACCGAGAAATAGGCCCGCGTCAGCCCCTCGCGGGTTTCCAGGCGCTCGGCCACCTCACCCAGCACGTTGGCCACAGCCTCGTAACGCATCGAAGCCACGACGGAGAGGCGTTGAACGCCTGCATCCATCGCGCACTGCAGGGCATGGGCGTACGCGCTGTGCCAGAGCGCCTCCGACATCTCGGCGGCAATTGAACTGATGGCGAGCTCCCAAGTGACGGCGGGCTCGTGCGGGTCGGGCAGCAGGATGGTGATCATCAGCAAACGATCGCCGCGGGTGTCATAGCAGCCAAACACCTGAATGCCGGAGGTGCTCAGCAGGCGGTCCACCGTGGCCTCCATCAAGTGGCGGCGGGTCACCGCGTCTTTGGCAACGAAGCCGAAAGAGCCCATCAGCGCGCTCGGACTGAGCGCCAGTCCATACCCAATGAGCGCCGTGCGGTCACCGGCGTTGAGCAATTTGAGAGGGGAAAAGTCGGCGGCAGGAATGGACAGGGCTTGGGACATGAGGCGAATCTCCGGGGGGGTAACGCAAATCCAGGGGACCAATGTGGCGTCCCTGGGGCTGGGGCGTGATTTCATCTCCTGCCCACGCCCTTGCCCATCGCTTGGTCCCCCTAGCGCCGACACACCGGGGCCTGCAACCGCTACCGCCCCCGAGGGCTCAGGGCCCTACTCGATCGGTGTGAGCTTGGCCACGCTCAGGGCCAACCACTTGCTGCCATGGCGGTTGAAGTTGACCTGCGCGCGCGCATCGGCCCCCGCCCCTTCGATGGCCAGCACCTTGCCCTCGCCAAACTTGTTGTGGAACACCGCCTGGCCCACGCGAATGTCCACGCCCCGGTCGGGCTCGGGCGCCGGGGCCGGCGCCTTGGTAAAGCCGCTTGACCAGGCCGGCTGCGCCATCTGCCGGTTGCCGCCCCACCCTGCGCTGCCGGCCCCGCCCCAGGTGGAAGGTTGCGGCGGCGTGAGCCACTTCAGGCAGTGCTCGGGCAGCTCGTCGAAAAAGCGGCTCTTGAGGTTGTAACGGGTCTGCCCGTGCAGCAGGCGGGTCTGCGAGTGGCTCAGGTACAGGCGCTGGCGGGCGCGGGTGATGGCCACGTACATCAGGCGGCGCTCTTCCTCCAGGCCGTCGCGGTCGCTCATGGCGTTCTCGTGCGGGAAAAGGCCCTCTTCCAGGCCGGTGATGAACACCGCATCGAACTCCAGGCCCTTGGCGGCGTGCACCGTCATGAGCTGCACCGCGTCTTGCCCGGCCTGGGCCATGTTGTCACCCGACTCCAGCGCGGCGTGCGACAGAAAAGCCGCCAGCGGGCTGAGGGTCTCGCCGGTGTCGGCATCGGGCGCCGCGGGCTCCAGGGGCTCGTCGATCACCGGCAAGCTCGGGTCAATGCCCTGGCTGGCCGGGCTTTGCTTGAGGGCGGTGGCGTCGCGGCCAAAGCCTTCCTGCATCACGAAGCTCTCGGCCGCGTTGACGAGTTCCTCCAAGTTCTCGACCCGCTCTTGCCCTTCGCGCTCGGCGCGGAAATGCTCGATCAGGCCGCTGCGGTCCAGCACCAGTTCGATGATTTCGCGCAGGTTCTTGCCCTCGCTCTGCTCGCGCACCACGTCCATCTTGGCCACGAAGGCACCGATGGCCACGCCCGCGCGGCCGGTGACCGCGCTCACCGCGTCGTGAAGCGAGCAGCCCGAGGCACGGGCCACGTCTTGCAACTGCTCGATGCTGCGCGCGCCAATGCCGCGCGGCGGGAAGTTCACCACCCGCAGGAAGCTGGTGTCGTCGTGCGGGTTCTCGATCAGGCGCAGGTAGGCCAGCGCGTGCTTGATTTCGGCGCGCTCGAAGAAGCGCAGGCCGCCGTACACGCGGTAGGGCAGCCCCGCGTTGAAGAGCGCGGTTTCCACCACCCGGCTTTGCGCGTTGCTGCGGTAGAGCACCGCGATTTCATGGCGCGACAGGCCGTCACTCACCAGGGCCTTGATCTCGTCCACCATCCACTGCGCCTCGGCGAAGTCGCTCACCGCCTCGTGCACGCGCACCGGCTCGCCCGCGCCCGCGTCGGTGCGCAGGTTCTTGCCCAGGCGGCTGGTGTTGTGGCTGATGAGGTGGTTGGCCGACTCCAGGATGTTGCTCACGCTGCGGTAGTTCTGCTCCAGCTTGATCTGGTGGCGCACCTGGAACTCGCGCACGAAATCGGCCATGTTGCCCACGCGCGCACCGCGGAAGGCGTAGATGCTCTGGTCGTCGTCGCCCACGGCGAACACCGCGTTGGCCGATGCCGGCAAGCCGGGAATCGGCGGGCTGGCGAACATCTTGATCCAGGCGTACTGCAGGCGGTTGGTGTCCTGGAACTCGTCGATCAGGATGTGGCGAAAGCGCCGCTGGTAGTGGACGCGAATCGCATCGTTGTCGCGCATCACCTCGTAGCTGCGCAGCATCAGCTCACCGAAATCGACCACGCCCTCGCGCTGGCACTGGGCCTCATACAACTCATAGAGTTCAACCTTCTTGCGCGCGTCTTCATCGCGCGCGACCACATCGCGTGGCCGCAAACCGTCTTCCTTGCAGCCGCTGATGAAGTACTGCAGCTGCTTCGGCGGGAAGCGCTCGTCGTCCACGTTGAACTGCTTGCACAGGCGCTTGATGGCCGAGAGCTGGTCTTGCGTGTCCAGAATCTGAAACGTGGCCGGCAGGCCCGCCACCGCATGGTGTGCCCGCAGGAAGCGGTTGCACAGGCCGTGGAAGGTGCCAATCCACATGCCCTTCACGTTCACCGGCAGCATGGCCGAGAGGCGCGTCATCATTTCCTTGGCGGCCTTGTTGGTGAAGGTCACGGCCATGATGCCGCCAGGCGTCACCTGCCCGGTTTGCAGCAGCCAGGCGATGCGGGTGGTGAGCACGCGGGTCTTGCCCGAACCTGCGCCGGCCAGGATCAGCGCGTGCTCGGCCGGCAGGGTGACCGCGGCGGTCTGTTCGGTGTTCAGGCCCGCGAGCAGCGGGGACGAGGCATTGGGGTCAGCGGGGAACATCCGGGGATTGTAGGAAGCGCCCATGGGCCCGGCGCCCCATAAGGATTCCCGTATAGCGCCCATACCCCCCGCTGACCAGGGTTGACGCCTAGAATCAATCACCGGGCCCAAGTTTCTTGCGCCCGGTTTCTTTTTGTCCCTGCGACTCAAAGGCCGGCACAAGCCAAGCGCTCATCTGTTCAACAACAGCCCCCTGGAGCTTGGTATGGAAATCTTTGACTACGACAACGTGTTGCTGCTGCCGCGCAAGTGCCGCGTGGACAGCCGATCGCAATGCGACGCCAGCGTGGAACTCGGCGGCCGCCGCTTCCGCCTGCCGGTGGTGCCGGCCAACATGAAGACGGTGGTGGACGAGTCCATCTGCACCTGGCTGGCGCAGAACGGCTACTTCTACGTGATGCACCGCTTCGACCTGGACAACGTGGCCTTCGTGAAGCAGATGCACGCGCAGGGCGTGTTCGCCTCGATCTCGCTGGGCGTGAAGGCCGCCGACCGAGCCACCGTGGACCAACTGGTGGCCGAGGGCCTGAGCCCCGAGTACATCACCATCGACATCGCCCACGGCCACGCCGACAGCGTGAAGGACATGATCGCCTACCTCAAGGCCAAGCTGCCGCGCGCCTTCGTGATCGCCGGCAACGTGGGCACGCCCGAGGCCGTGATTGACCTGGAGAACTGGGGCGCAGACGCCACCAAGGTGGGCATCGGCCCGGGCAAGGTGTGCATCACCAAGCTCAAGACCGGCTTTGGCACTGGCGGCTGGCAGCTCAGCGCGCTGAAGTGGTGTGCCCGCGTGGCCACCAAGCCCATCATTGCCGACGGCGGCATCCGCAGCCACGGCGACATCGCCAAGAGCGTGCGCTTCGGCGCCACCATGGTGATGATCGGCTCGCTCTTCGCGGGCCACGAAGAATCGCCCGGGCGCACGGTGGAGGTGGACGGCGAGCTCTACAAGGAGTACTACGGCTCGGCCAGCGACTTCAACAAAGGCGAGTACCGCCACGTGGAAGGCAAGCGCATCCTGGAGCCGGTGAAGGGCAAGCTGGCCGACACGCTCATCGAAATGGAGCAAGACGTGCAAAGCTCCATCAGCTACTCGGGTGGCACCAAGTTGCTGGACATCCGCAAGGTGAACTACGTGATCCTGGGCGGCGACAACGCGGGCGAGCACCTGCTCATGTAACTGGAGCGCCAGCTCACACGCCAAGCAAATCCCGCAAGAGCCGGTGCAGGCGATGCCCAGGCTGGGCCATGGCCTCAACGATGTTGAAGTGGTTGAGCCCAGGCGACTCTTCGCACACCGGCACCACGGACGGGCCCCAAGCCTCGCGAATGAGGCGGTTGTGGCGACGGAACTCGCTGCTCTCGTTGGCGCCGGCCACCACGGCCAAAGTGCCCCGCCCTGCCCTCACAGGCGGCGCGGGCAAGCGAGCCGGGCTGGCCTTGGCCACCTGCTCAGGCGTGATGTTGAGCGAGGGCTGCACAAAGGGCGTGTGCATCACCGGCTCCAAGTCGTACAGGCCCGAAACGGAGAGCGCGTTCTTCACCAGGTCCGCCGGCAGGTCGGCCCCTACCTCCGCCCATCGACACAGCAACAGCATGGTGGCCAGGTGACCGCCGGCCGAGTGCCCCACCACCGAAATGCGGCGCGGGTCACCACCGTGCTTGGCGATGTGGCGGTAAGTCCAGGCCAGCGCCTGCACCATCTGCATCACGATGTCGGGAATCGTCACCGCCGGGCACAACGCGTAATTGGGCATGACCACGCAGGCGCCCTGTTGGGTGAACGCTGGCGCGACGAAGGAATGGTCGGCCTTGTCCAGGCTGCGCCAATAACCGCCGTGAATGAAGAACAGCACCGGGGCCAACGCCTCCTGACCGCGCCGAACCTGTGCCGGAAAAATGTCCAGCTCCTCATTGAGGCCGTGCCCATAGCGCACGTCCACCAGTGCCGGGCCCTGTTGGCGCACCTCGGCCGACGCCTTGGCCCAGCGGGCGAACATGTCGGCGTGTTCGGGCACAAGGGCTCGGTTGTTGTATTCGCGATTCAGCCAGTCAGGATCAAGGGACGGAGCGGTCAACATCGTGGGCACCTCAAGGCACCGCTGCTGACGGCAAGCTGTCAGGCCAGCACACCATGCGCTGAGCCACTGCCAATGCGGTACTCTTCTCCCCCATCCTATTTGACCCACCGCCGTCTTTCCAGGCGGAACAACCCTCAAAGGCCGTGAGCGACCCTTTGTCTACCCCGTCACTTTCGTCTCCCATTTCCCGCGTGGCCGTGCTTGGCATCGGGATGATGGGTTTCCCCATGGCACGGCGCCTGTGCGAAGCTGGCCTGCAGGTCAGCGCCTGGAACCGCTCGCGCAGCAAGGCCGATCGACTGGCCCCGTTTGGCGCTCAGGTGTGTGACACGCCTGCCGAAGCAGTGGCCCAGGCAGATGCCGTCATCACCCTGCTGTCTGACGGCCAGACCGTGGAAGACGTGCTCTTCCGCCAAGGCGCAGCCGAGGCGCTGCGCACTGGCACCGTGGTCATCGACATGTCCTCCATCCAACCGCGCCAGGCCCGCGACCACGCGGCGCGCCTGGCCAACGCAGGCGTGTCGCACCTGGACGCGCCAGTGTCCGGCGGCACCCTGGGGGCGGAAGAAGGCACGCTGGTGATCATGGTGGGCGGCAAGGCGGCCGCATTCGACAGGGTGCGGCCCGTGCTGGACGTGCTGGGTCGGTCCACCCACGTGGGCCCGCACGGCGCAGGGCAACTGGCCAAGCTCGCCAACCAGATGATCGTGGGCATCACCATCGGCGCCGTGGCCGAGGCCCTGCTGCTGTGCGAAAAAGGCGGGGCTGACATGGCCAAGGTGAAACAAGCCATCACCGGCGGCTTCGCCGACAGCCGCATCCTGCAAGTGCACGGCCAACGCATGATCGAGCGCGACTTCGCCAAGCGCGGCGCGGTGGCGGTGCAACTCAAAGACATGCGCAACGCCCTGGCCACCGCCCAGGAAATCGGCTTTGAGGCCCCCATCACCGGCCTGTTCGAGCAGCTCTACGCCCAGGCCGTCGACCACGGCCTGGCCGACCTGGACCATTCCGCCCTGTTCGTGGAGCTCGCCAGCCGCAACGGCATGGCCTGATCTGGTTAGAATTTCAGCACCGTGGGGACGTAGCTCAGCTGGGAGAGCGTCGCGTTCGCAATGCGAAGGTCGGGAGTTCGATCCTCCTCGTCTCCACCAACACACACCAGGCCCCTCTGGAAGCGCGTGTTTCGACGAACCTGAACCCTCAACACCACGAGGGGCCAAGAATCGACGGCTTCAGAGCCAATCGCTCTTGCGGCGTAGCCCGTCCAAGGCTCAGGCAGCTCAGGCCACCTCCTCCCCTGGCACGCAACCCAAGCGAAGGGAATCCACGGGTTGCCACGCCAGTTGCAAACCGTCACACGATCGGAATACCCTGGCCCGATCTGGGCTCATTGGCGTAGATAATTCGCCGAGCCACACAAGACGAAAAGTCGTCGCGCAACAACCAAACGGGAGAGAGATAGATGATGCAGACCAAGAGTCGCGTCCATCAAGGAGGCGCCGGGTCCACCCCCTGGGATGAAGCAGGTGGTTCTCGATCTGCCTTGACAGCGGAGTGGGGCTTGTGACTGGTCATTTTCGATCTCGCTCTGCTGATGTCACCGCCGAGAGCAACCCAGATCTGCGCGAGCTTTGGAAAAGCCTAAGCAAGTACCTTCGCTTACTCCTGCTTGGTCCGGTCTTGGTGGGTCTCATCACCTTTGTTGCTATTGACTGGGCACCCAAGCGGTACGTCAGCACGGCACTGGTCAAGCCTGCGGCGGAAGGGGCTTCGGGAATCGAACCAGAATTGGCTGGTTGGCATACCTCAATGCTCAAGACCATCCCTGCGCTCATGGTTTCGCCAGAGGTCCTGAAAGCCGCGGGATCGGCCGGCTTGGAATTGGCCCCCCACCAAATAAAAACCAGGGTGAATAACGCCGAGGGATCGATCGCATTGGCCGTGACTGCCGCGTCGCCAGCGCAGGCCAAGCAGTTGGCAGACGCCCTGCTCAATGCAACCCTTGAAGCCAGCCGCGCCAAGAACGAGGAGCGCACCTGGCTGGAAGCCGAACGCCAACGCCTGACCGATCAGCGACTCCTGTTGGAAACAACTGCTCGTCAATTGCGCGAAGGGCTGTCGCGCGCGTCGACGCCACAGGAAACCGGCGCTTTGGCCACGGCGGTTCCCGCCGTGATGGAACAAACGGTGGTACTGGAAAAGCGACTGGCCCTGAATGCGGCTCGGCTAAACGGGCTATCAAAGGCCTCCATCGCGACCACTCCAACCCTACCCGATGAGGCAACCGGACCTCGACGCAGCCTGTGGTCGGCAATTGCTGCATTGGGCACCTTGTGCCTGTTGATCAGCGCGGTTCTTCTGCATCGGGCGTGGCTTGATTGGCGCGCAACCCGCGGTCCTGCAGGGCACCATTCGGGGCAGCAGCAAGCCACGCCAACCAAGCCAGGCGGCCACTGATCCGACTTCCGCAGGCGTGTCCCACACGGCGCCACAGCCAATCCCGCAGCCCCACGGCACAACAGCCCAGCCTCATGAGATTGCACACCCAGAAGAAGATCTACGTCGCCGGCCACCGCGGCATGGTGGGTTCCGCCATCGTGCGGCACCTGCTGGCCCAAGGCACACCGCCAGCCCAGATCGTCACCCGAACCCACGCTGAGCTTGACTTGACCAATCAGGCCGCCGTGCACCGGTTTTTCGACTTGGAACAGCCAGATCAGGTGTACCTGGCGGCGGCCCTGGTGGGCGGCATCCACGCCAACAACACCTACCCAGCCGACTTCATCTACCAAAACCTGATGATTCAGGCCAACGTAATCGAGGCCGCGTTCCGACACGGCGTACACGAGCTCCTGTTCCTGGGTTCAAGCTGCATCTACCCACGTCTGGCTCCCCAGCCCATCACAGAAGATGCCCTGCTCACCGGCCAATTGGAGCCCACCAATGAGCCCTACGCCATTGCCAAGATCGCCGGCATCAAGCTTTGTGAAAGCTACAACCGCCAACATGGGGTGGATTACCGCAGCGTCATGCCCACCAATCTGTATGGCCCCGGCGACAACTACCACCCCGAGAATTCGCACGTCATCCCCGCTCTCATCCGCCGCTTTCACGAAGCCAAAGTGGAAGGAAAGCCTGAGGTTGCCATTTGGGGCACCGGCACCCCTCGCCGCGAATTCCTCTATGTGGACGACATGGCCGCGGCCTCGGTGCACGTAATGCAACTTGACCCCGCTGTCTACCGGGCCCACACGACCGAGATGCTGAGCCACATCAACGTGGGTTTTGGCAGCGACGTGACCATCGCCGAACTCGCTCACACCGTTGCCGCAGCGGTGGGGTATGAAGGGCGTATTACCTTTGACACCAGCAAGCCGGATGGCACCCCCCGCAAGTGGATGAACAGTGACCGCTTGCACGCCCTCGGCTGGCACCCCACCGTTTCCTTGGCCGACGGCCTGCGCCTGGCTTACCAAGACTTTCTTCATTCATCCCCACGTCAAGCATGAGTTCTGCATCCGCCCCCACCAAGACAGCCCTGATCACGGGCATCACCGGCCAAGACGGCAGCTACTTGGCCGAGTTCCTGCTCGAAAAAGGGTATGTGGTGCACGGCATCAAGCGCCGTGCGTCCAGCTTCAACACATCGCGGGTCGACCACATCTACCAAGACCCGCACATCGAGAACGCCCGCTTCAAGCTGCACTACGGCGACTTGAGCGACACAAGCAACCTGGTGCGCATCATCCAGCAGACACAGCCCGATGAGATTTACAACTTGGGCGCCCAGAGCCACGTGGCGGTGAGCTTCGAAAGCCCCGAGTACACCGCCGACGTGGATGCCATGGGCACCCTGCGCCTGCTGGAGGCCATCCGCATCCTGGGCCTGGAGAAGAAAACCCGCTTCTACCAGGCCAGCACCAGCGAGCTCTATGGCCTGGTGCAAGAAGTGCCCCAGAAAGAGACCACGCCCTTCTACCCGCGCAGCCCCTACGCGGTGGCCAAGCTCTACGCCTACTGGATCACGGTGAACTACCGCGAGGCCTACGGCATGTACGCCTGCAACGGCATCCTCTTCAACCACGAAAGCCCGCGCCGGGGTGAGACCTTCGTCACCCGGAAAATCACGCGCGGCCTGGCCAACATTCATCAAGGTCTGGAAGATTGCCTGTACATGGGCAACATCGACGCGCTTCGCGACTGGGGCCACGCCAAGGACTACGTGCGCATGCAGTGGTTGATGCTGCAGCAAGACCAGCCGGAAGACTTCGTGATCGCCACCGGCCAGCAATACAGCGTGCGCCAGTTCATCGAATGGACCGCCGAAGAGTTGGGCATGACACTGCGTTGGCAAGGCAGCGGTGTAGAGGAAGTGGCCATCTGGACCAACGCGCCCGCCAACGCGAATACCGCGCCCGGTGAGCAGGTGGTGGTCCGTATCGATCCGCGTTACTTCCGTCCTGCGGAGGTGGAAACCCTGCTCGGCGACCCCAGCAAGGCCAAGGAGAAGCTGGGCTGGACGCCAGAGATCACGGCCCGCGAGATGTGCACCGAAATGGTGGCCCACGACCTGCAACAGGCCAAACAGCACGCCCTGCTCAAACAGCACGGCTACGACGTCAACGTCAGCGCGGAGTGAAAGCATGAAGGCAGTCATCCTGGCGGGTGGTCTGGGCACGAGAATCTCGGAGGAGACGCACCTCAAGCCGAAACCGATGATCGAGATTGGCGGGCGCCCAATCCTCTGGCACATCATGAAGATGTACTCTGCCCATGGAGTGAACGACTTCCTGATCTGCTGTGGCTACAAGGGCTACGTGATCAAGGAGTACTTCGCCAACTACTTCCTCCATATGTCGGACGTGACCTTCGACATGAGCACCAACCAGATGGAGGTGCACGAGCGAAAGGCAGAACCCTGGCGGGTGACGCTGGTGGACACGGGGGAAGACACGCTCACCGGTGGCCGCCTGCGGCGTGTGCGCCGCTACCTGCAAGGCGAAACCGCTTTCTGCTTCACCTATGGCGATGGCGTGTCGGACGTCGACATCAGTGCCCTGATTCAGTTTCACCAGTCCCACGGCCGCTTGGCTACCGTGACCGCGGTTCGTCCACCAGGGCGCTACGGCGCTCTGGAGCTTGATGGAAAACGCGTCACCGGCTTCACCGAAAAGCCCCGTGGAGACGGCGGCCTGATCAATGGTGGCTTCTTTGTGCTCTCGCCTGAAGTGATTGACCTCATCGACGGCGATCGCACCAGCTGGGAAGCTGAGCCGCTGGCCAGATTGGTGGCCAAGGACGAACTGCGCGCCTTCGACCACGAGGGCTTCTGGCAACCCATGGACACGCTGAGAGAAAAGAACCAACTCGAAGAGCTGTGGAGCAGCGGCAAGGCACCATGGAAACAATGGCAGTGACCACTGGCTCATCGCCCACCCCCGGGTTCTGGCACGGCAAGCGTGTGCTCGTGACCGGGCACACTGGCTTCAAAGGGGCATGGTTGACCCACTGGCTCTCGACGATGGGCGCTGAAGTCATCGGGCTCTCCCTCGCGCCCGATACCAGCCCCAGCCTGTATCAACTGCTGGCGCTGGATCAACGGTGCGAAAGCCACATTGGCGACATCCGTGATGCAGCCACTGTGCGCGACACCGTGCTCAAGGCGCAGCCCGACGTGGTGTTGCACCTCGCGGCTCAGGCACTGGTTCGCGCCAGTTACGAATCGCCCGTGGCCACCTTCAACACCAATGTGATGGGCACCGCCCACGTGCTGGAGGCGCTGCGCGATTGTCAGCGGTGCCGTGTGGCGGTGATGGTCACCACCGATAAGGTCTACCGCAACCGTGAGTGGGTGTGGCCGTACCGGGAAGAAGACCCACTTGGCGGCCATGACCCCTACAGCGCCAGCAAGGCCGCCTGCGAAATGGTGATCGAAAGCTGGCGTCTGTCCTTCCTTGAGGCCCGCGGCATCGCCGTGGCCAGCGCTCGCGCGGGGAACGTCATCGGAGGCGGAGACTGGTCTGAAAACCGCCTCATCCCCGACGCTGTGCGCGCCTGGCAAGACAAGCGCACGCTGGACATCCGACGCCCCGACGCCGTGCGCCCGTGGCAGCACGTGATCGAACCGCTGGCGGGCTATCTGGTACTGGCCGAACACCTGTGGCGCGCCCCGGAACTCGCTGGCGCCTACAACTTCGGGCCATTTGCAAACGCCACCGCATCGGTTCGCGAAGTCATCGAACTCGCACGGCAGGCGTTTCCCAGAAGCGATGTCGCCTATGGCCAGGTTGACGCCGGGCCGCACGAGGCAGGGCTGCTGGCCCTGGACCCATCGCGCGCGAAAGCCCTCCTTCGGGTGCAACAACGCTTCTCGCTCGACGAATCGGTGCGCCGGACCATGGGGTGGTATCTCGCCCAAAGCCAGGGCATGCCCGCCGCCGAACTCTGCGACGGCGACATCGCCGCCTGGATGGAGGCTGCATGACCCGCCTTGAACTGTTCCCCACGCCTATTGCCGGCCTACACCGTGTGGTTTCGCGCCAATTGGGCGACTCAAGGGGATACCTGGCGCGGGCCTTTTGCGCCGAGGAACTGTCGGCAGCGGGTTGGCCGGGGCCCGTGGCCCAGGCCAACCTGACCTACACGCGCCAGAAGGGCACCGTTCGTGGCCTTCATTTCCAGCATCCGCCGCATGCAGAAGCCAAATTGGTCCGCTGCCTGCGCGGGGAAATCTGGGATGTAGCGGTTGACCTGAGAAAAGACTCGCCCACCTTCCTCAAATGGCATGCCGAGGTGTTGTCACCCGAAAACATGAGTGCCCTCCTGATTCCCCAGGGATGCGCCCATGGCTTTCAGAGCCTCACCGACGACGTCGAAATGCTTTACCTGCACTCCGCGGCCCACGCCCCCGCCAGCGAAGGCGGACTGAGCATCAACGATCCTCTGCTGTCTATTGATTGGCCCCTTCCCATCGGCGAGATCTCTGTCCGCGACCGCTCCTTCTCGTTCCTGCCCCACGACTTCAAAGGTATCAGCCTGTCATGAAATGTCGCCACTGCGGCCAGCCGCTACAGCACACCTTCCTTGATCTGGGTTTCGCCCCACCGTCCAACGCGTACCTGACGCAGGACGACCTCACCCGCCCGGAAAAGTACTTCCCGCTGAAAATTCGCGTTTGCGACCACTGCTGGCTGGTGCAGACCGAGGACTACGCCCAGGCCGATGAATTGTTCAATGCCGACTACGCGTACTTCTCAAGCACGTCGGAAGGCTGGCTGCGCCACGCTCGCCACTATGCGCAGGACATGCGCCAACGCTTGGCGCTAGGCCCGGCCAGCTTCGTGATCGAGGTGGCGTCGAACGACGGCTACCTGCTGAAAAACTTTGTCGAAATGGGCATTCCCTGCCTGGGCATCGAACCCACGGCCAGCACCGCGCAAGCTGCCGAGCAGTTGGGCATTCCCGTACGACGCGAGTTCTTTGGCGAAGCCCTGGCCAGGCAATTGGCAGCCGAAGGCAAACAGGCCGACCTGATTGCCGGCAACAACGTCTATGCCCATGTGCCCGACATCAACGACTTCACCCGTGGTCTGAAAGCAGCACTCAAACCCGGGGGCACCATCACGCTGGAGTTCCCGCACCTGCTGCAGTTGATCCAGCAAGCGCAGTTCGACACCGTCTACCACGAGCACTTCTCGTACCTGTCGCTGGGCACGGTACAACGCATCTTTCAAGCTGCTGGCCTTCGTGTCCACGATGTCCAGACCCTTGGCACCCACGGCGGTAGCCTGCGCGTGTTCGGTTGCCATGCGCAAGACCCACGCCCTGACGCCCCAGCAGTGCAGGAGATCTTGCAACTCGAGCTGTCGAACGGCCTGCAAGAACTCACCACTTACACCAACTTTCAAACCAAGGCTGACCGCGTCAAAGACGAACTCTTGTCGTTTCTTCTGGAGCAGAAGAAAGCAGGCAAGACCGTTGCCGCATACGGCGCGGCGGCCAAAGGCAACACCCTGCTGAACTATGCAGGCGTCAAGACGGACTTGTTGCCCATGGTGGCCGATGCTGCCAAAGCGAAACAAGGCAAGTACATGCCAGGCAGCCACATTCCAATCGTTCCGCCGGATCGTCTGAAATCGCTACAGCCAGACTTTCTGCTGATACTCCCCTGGAACATCGCCACCGAAGTCAAATCTCAAAATCAGGATTTGACCCTGTCGGGCACCCGTTTTGTTACCGCCGTTCCCTTCTTGTCGATTGAATGACTACCGTTCTACTGACCGGCGCCTCAGGCTTTGTTGGCCGACAAGTAATGGCCGCTCTATTGGCCCGGAACGTCAATGTAAAGATTATTCTCCGATCGGGGAAGGCAGCGCCACGCATCGAATCTGGAGCAGCCAATTCGATCATCTGGTCGGATGACATTTTTGCGCAACAAGACGAATGGTGGGACCAACAGCTCACCGGTATTGACACCATCATCCATTGTGCCTGGTACGCAGAACCCGGCAAGTATCTCCAATCAGAAAAAAATCTGGCCTGCCTGCAAGGGACGATACGAATGGCCGAAGCTGCAGCCCGAAACGGCGTATCGCGGTTCGTGGGCGTAGGCACTTGCTTCGAATATGACGTGGACAGGGGCATCCTTGACATTGATACTCCTCTACGGCCTCAGAATCTCTACGCAAGCACAAAAGCCGCAACGTATTTGGTCCTGAGTCAGTTGCTTAAGCTGCACGACGTCAGTTTTTCGTGGGCACGCCTCTTTTACCTCTTCGGAGAAGGGGAAGACTCTCGTCGACTGTTCCCATTTGTCCATGACAAATTGCAAAGAGGCCTAGAGGTAGAACTAACCGAAGGAACACAAATACGGGACTACCTCGACGTCAAAGAGGCAGGCAACCAAATAGTTCAACTCGCACTCTCTTCGCACCAAGGGCCGGCCAATATTTGCTCCGGAATCCCCAAGACGGTTAGACAGATCTGCGAATCAATCGCCGACCAATATGGACTGAGACATCTGCTCCAATTTGGAAAAAGACCGCCGAACACAACCGATCCACCCTGCGTTGTGGGAGTGAGAACCAACCCAAGCGACCATTGAGCCAATCCATTTCATTGACAAGAAAGCAGACCAAATGAACGAATTTTCCAAAGAAGTCGCCGACAGGCTTTCCAGCAACGGACTCAACACCGAGCTCAAACAAGCGGCCAGTGAGTTCATGCTTGCATCGACAGCACCAAAATACTCATACAACTTTGCTTGGCAGGGCCGCCCCATTATCCAATATCCCCAGGATATTGTTGCCATGCAAGAACTGATCTTCGATATCAAACCAGATTTGATTATCGAGACAGGCATCGCCCACGGTGGATCGTTGATTTTCAGTGCGTCAATGTTGGCCCTCCTGGACCTCTACGAAGCGTTAGGCCGAGGAGAGGCATACGCCCCCAAGCAATCAAAACGCCGTGTCCTCGGGATTGACATTGACATCCGTGCGCACAACAAGGCGGCAATTGAAGCCCACCCCTTGAGCCACATGATCGACATGATTCAAGGATCGAGCGTGTCGCCAGAGACGATCTCCGAGGTGCAGCGGCGTGCACAGGGGTTCAAAAACGTGTTGGTGTGCCTTGACAGCAACCACACACACGACCACGTTCTTGAAGAACTGAAAGCCTACGCACCTCTCACCTCGAAAGGCAGCTACTGCGTTGTGTTCGACACCATTGTCGAAGACCTGCCTGCAGGCATGTACCCTGATCGTCCATGGGGCCCCGGCAACAATCCCAAAACCGCCGTATGGGAATACCTTAAGACTCACCCAGAATTTGAAATTGACAAAAACATCGACAACAAACTATTGATTAGCGTTGCGCCAGACGGATTTCTTAAGCGATCCTCAAAGGAATAATGGAGATGACCACAAAGACGCGGCACCATCTAATTGCCGGACTCGCTGGCAATGGCTGGACCGCGTTAATGGGAATAGCATTCATCCCAATCTATATTGCTCGCCTTGGTCCAGAAGGATATGGCCTAATAGGAGTCTATGTTTCCTTGACCGGGGCATTCGCCGTGCTTGATCTGGGGCTGGCACAGTCATTGAGCAAGACTCTGGCCCAATTCTCTTCAGACAGGTCAGAAATCAACCGAATGGCGCGGACCGTCAGAACGCTAGAGATCATCTATCTTGTTTCCGCCGTTTTGATCTTTTTGTGTATTTATGCATTGTCTGACGTCATCGCCGGCTATTGGCTAAAGCCACAGACCATGCAGGTCAGCGAGGTGCGTACCTCGCTTGTGCTGATCGGTGCGGCGATCGCCGCACGATGGCCAATTTCACTTTACTCCGGCGGCCTGCAAGGGTTGCATCAACATGTTCGATTGAACATGATACTTGTTACAACGGCAACTGCCCAAGCAGTGGGATCTGTCGCCGTCTTGTTATTTGTCTCGCCAACTGTTAATGCGTTCATGTGGTGGCAGATTGCCGCAGGCCTGATGCACGCAGGCCTCCTTCGCCATTCACTTTACAGAACAATTCAACCAACTCGGAAACCCTCATTCGACGCTGTCATTCTAAAATCGGTATGGAAATTTGCAGCAGGATTGACGACCATCTCACTGCTTTCCACATTGATTACACAATTAGACAAGTTCATACTGAGCAAAATTTTACCCTTGGCGGATTTTGGCCATTATGCCTTTGCATCGGCAGTGGCATCCGTTCTATTCAGAATTGCCACCCCGGTATTCAATATTTACTTCCCAAAGTTTACTCAGGCGCTGACCAAAGGATCTGGAAGTTTGAACCATGCCTACCACGAGGCGGCTCAACTGATGACCCTTGCTATCGTTCCTGCAGGGCTCACACTAATCGCATTTTCCGAGCCAATCATTCAACTTTGGTCGTCCGATCCAGAACTCGCAAGAAGTACCTATCTTCTCGTCTCCATTCTGACAATCGGAAACGTACTGAACGCCCTTCTTTATATCCCCTATGCCGCCCAGTTGGCCAACAACATCACCAAGATTGCCATCACACAAAATCTGGTTGCCTTGGGTGTACTCGTGCCAGCACTATATTGGTCGGCGATGCACTTGGGAGCTACAGGTGCAGCCCTGTGCTGGGTGGGGGTAAACCTTGGCTACCTCTTCATTAGCCTGCCTGTCATGCATCGTTGGATTCTTCAGCACGAATTGCTTGACTGGTATAAGAAGGATGTAGGCCTCGCCGCGTGTGTTAATTTGCCCATATTTTTTGCCGGATATTGGGCGTTAAAAGAGACGTCGCCAGGCCTCATTTCTTACAGCCTTATCCCCATTACCTTCGCTGTGAGTGCAGGCATCACCATCTTTGCACTGCCCAATCTAAGGCGCGGCCTATTTGCGTGACCGAAATTGCATATCACTCCAAATGCAGAACAATCTTGTTACCATCGGAATTCCAACATACAACCGGTGTACCTTACTGGACGCCTCCATCGCGTCCGCGCTAGCCCAATCGCACACCAACATTGAAGTCATTGTCTGCGACAATGCCTCAACAGATGGAACCCATGATGTCTGCCTAAAGTGGGAAGCAACGGACAAACGATTCAAATGGCATCGACAGACAGCCAATATCGGCCCGGCGGGAAACTTTAATAGTCTACCCGCCCTGGCGAAAGGCCATTATTTCATGTGGTTAGCTGATGACGACCGCATTTCGCCCAACTATATTGAAGAGTGCCTAACCATTCTTGAAGGTGATGCCAGCGTCGTCCTCGCCTCTGGTTTAGCCACCTTTTTACATCCAGATGGCAGGCGACAGAACGGCATTTCTGTCAGAGCAACCTCCTCCAATCGATGGCTACGGGTCATCAAGTACCTTTTTTTGGTCCGAGACAACAGTGGCTTCTACGGACTAATGAGAACAGACTTGCTTCAAGACATGAAGATGAAACACACGCTCGCAGGGGACTGGCTATGGGTAATGGGCCTGTCTTTCTTAGGAAAAATCAAAGTTGCAGAGAAGGCAATGCTGACTCGCTCTGCTGATGGTGAAAGTGCAGACTTTGATCGATTGATGCAGTCCAACGGTTATACGCCACTCCAACGGGCGTTTCCGTACTTGAACATTGCCTGCTCGGTGCGAGCGGAGATTCTAACCAACCCACTCTTTATCCGTTTTACTCAAGTTCCAGAACGGTTGATTGGCAGCCTGCTGGCAGCATGCGCATCCGCCATAGGCCAAGGTGTTTTTTGGAGATCGGTTTCGTTCTTGTCGCGCGTATTAAATAAGTTCGGCAGCAACCGGCTTGGAGACTCTCTGCGACGCGTCGTGCGATCCTTGATGGGGATCTGACACCGTGAATTCAACGGCAGTACCCGATTACACCCAAGCACACCGGCGTCTTGACCTGAGATGCCTGCTGGTTCTTGCGCTGATTTTTGGATTCTGCTATGCATTGCGGTTCATCTTGATCTATTTCTTCCCTCACCTGGTTGACTGGACCATGCCCGTGTCTGCTCATCCCGTCATTCGGGACAGGTTGGTGTTGTGGCAAGCAATCGGTTTGGCAGCGCTTTTTCTTCTAGGCTTTCTCTGGGCTATTGGAATACAGCTTTTACTCCAATGGCAGCGACCAAAGCAATGGAAAGGAACCCAACCGAATTCCGTCATTCCCTTTCATGTGAATGCACTTCTGGCACTGACCGCCTTCACGGCGGGAGCTTGGATATCGCTCTTACTTTCCGCACTGGGAATTGGCATTCAAGGGCAAGCACCAGAGACAGCGCTGCCTTTCAAGCTGGCAGGAATCTTGATATATCTAAAAAGTGCGGCGATTCCAGTTGCAATGCTGGCTTGCGTATTTCTATTTGAGAGTTCTGGACATACCCTCTACAGTCGATTGACCGTTTTTTCCCTGATATTGCTTAGTCTATTAGACATGATTCTCTTTGAATCACGGGGCGCCGCGTTACGAAGTTTGCTTTACATCGGCCTGCTTTGGTGGGTCGCCAGATTCAAGCTGCAGCGCATCGACAAGATCTTGATTCTGGCCATTGTGGTCACCTTGCCAATCATGATCGCAGCGGTTACCGAATATCGCCTGTATGGTGAATCTCTCGGCTCATCCCTAACTTCGAGGTTGTTTGCCGGGATTAATTTCCTCATGTTCCGCGTCACCGGTGCAGAGCACTTGACGGCCATTGTGGGTCTTCATACGCCTCTGCCTTTACAAGACATCATTGATGCCTTGAGTTCTCCAAGAGGAATCCCCGGGTACTACACCACAGAGCTACTTGGGGTAGACCCGAATCTTCCCCAAACTTTCGCGCCCTCTGGATTGGGCTGGCTATACATTTTTGGAGGACCGATACTGTTAGCGCTGGGGGGCGTGCTTCTCGGATTTCTTGCCATTGGGGTCTACAACTGGATACCGCAGAATCTTCTAGTTCTTGGAGCAGCCGCCAAGTCTTTGTACATCCTGACGTTGGCGATGATGCTGTCTGAAGGGACAGTTGAAGCCCCATTAATTACATTCATTCTCGGCTACGCCACTCTTTGGTTGCTAGAGAATATGCTAATGCTTATTACAGATCGACGTCACCCGAATTTCGGAATTCAGCCATGAACTCTTTGCACATCGCGTCGTTTGACGGAACCTCTGGAATTTCCCGCTACGCGAAGGATTTCTTTGATCTGGTGTTACAGCCTCGTGGTTTTGATGCTCGGCTCCCTTCTGATTTCGACAGCCTTGGCTCCATTCCACCCTCTACTCGAATTCACCTTGAGATTGGGGTCAATGAAACAGAAACCACGGCACTGCTTTATAGATTACTCTCTCGCCACTTCAACAATTTGTCAATCACGCTCCACGACCCGCCATTCATCTCTTGGCCATATTTTAAGTTTAGAAACAGGATGCTAGCCAATCTTTCAAAGGCCGCATTGCTGTACCTCCGAAACTTCGGGTTTGGAGAGAAGGACATTGAAAGAATATCGAAGATATTTATTCTGAGCCACCAAGGTCTAAAGGCCACACAAATTCGCTACCCCAAGGCAAATGCATTGCACTTGCCATTTTTAGCCCCGTCCTGCTCGAACCCGCTCTCAGCCTCCTCCTTCAAGCCCAATCTTTTGTTCTTTGGATTCATAGCCAAAAACAAAGGGGTTGAGTATGCACTTCAATTGCATCGCGAACTATTGAATCGTTACCCGGAGGTTGAGATATTTGTGGTGGGCAGGCCGATTGATAGCATTGCCGAGGCGTATTTGCAGCAATTGAAGTCGGAGTATTCCCAAAATGTTCACTATTTGGGATACGTACCCAATTCGGAGATCGAGAGGGTTTTCTCCAGTGCATCATTCGCCGTCATGCCTTTCGAGCCCTATCGTTCGATAGTTCCAGCGAGTGCAAGCATCATGGATGCAATGCGGCGCGGTCATATTGTGTGCGCCACGCCGGTGAATGCTGTCGGTGAATTCATTCGACACGGTGAAACTGGGTTCTTTCTTTCACACGACACCTGTCGTGACGCAGATTTGCTCAGCGAACTGATTAACTCCCCCGATCGCGCTGCATTGATTTCTCAGAATGCCATTCAGCATCTTATGGATAATCACTGTGCGGCTGCCGTTGGGCGCGCCTTTGATTGCTGACCACCCCGACCGGGAGCTTCCTTGAAAACTGCACTTATCACTGGCGTCAGCGGCCAAGACGGCGCCTATCTCGCCCGCCTTCTCCTATCAAAAGGGTATCGGGTATTTGGCGCGTCACGTGACGCCTATTCGGCCACGTCCGTCAATCTGGCGAGATTGGGAGTGGAGTCTCGCATTCAGCGTCTGTCCATCAACCTGAACGACTTTCGAAGCGTGCTGCAAGGGCTGAGCCAGGCGGCGCCCGATGAGGTCTACAACCTGGCGGGGCAAAGCTCGGTGGGTCTTTCTTTTGAGCAGCCTGTCGAGACCCTTGAGAGCATTGCCACTGGCACGTTGAACCTCTTGGAGGCGATCCGCTTCATTGGCAAGCCCATCCGGCTCTACAGTGCCGGCTCGAGCGAATGCTTTGGCGACACGGGCGCTCTGGCAGCAAACGAGTTGACGCCTTTCCGACCTCGAAGCCCTTATGCAGTGGCCAAGGCCGCCGCCTTTTGGGAGGTGGCCAACTACCGCGAGGCCTATTCGCTGTTTGCGTGCACGGGCATTCTGTTCAACCATGAGTCTCCCCTTCGGGGCTCTCGCTTTGTCACGCGCAAGATCGTGCAGGCGGCCTGCCGCATCGCGGCGGGGTCTGGCGAGCGCCTTCGACTGGGCAATATCGATATCGCCCGCGACTGGGGCTGGGCGCCCGAGTACGTGGAGGCCATGTGGCGCATGCTTCAACAGACCACCCCCGATGACTTCGTGATCGCTACCGGCAAGACGCATCGGCTGGGGTATTTCATCGAGCTGGTGTTTGGCGCCTGTGGTCTTGACTGGCGGGAATGGGTGGACGTGGACCAGGCGCTGTTCCGGCCCACCGACCTGAAGGAAGGCCACGCAGATCCCTCCAAAGCCTCGCGAGACTTGGGCTGGCGCGCCCAAGTGTCTTTCGAAGAGATAGTTCGTCGCATGGTGGCCGTGGAACGTGGGCAGCTTTCATTGCTGGATGCCTGAGCAACTGTCGAGCGCATGAACCTCTGTCTGGACAACATCATCTTTTCTCTGCAGCGCGCAGGGGGAATCTCCGTCTACTGGAGCGAGCTCTGGTCTCGCTTGCTTCGCGACCAGCTGTCGGCCGTGGCCATTGAAGCCCAAGGCGCCAACCAGAACATCTTCCGGGCAAACCTCGATATTCCTGCTCGGCAAACTCGCGTGGACACGAGGTCCGTGCGAATGGCCCGCTACCTGCGAGCTCCGGCACTGCCTGGGCGGGATGATCTGGTGCATTCGAGCTACTACCGCAGGCCTTCTTCGGCACGATTGCCGCATGTGCAGAGTTGTTACGACTTCACTTACGAGCGTTTCTGGCGAGGGCCCGCGCGGTGGGTGCATTCCTGGCAGAAGCGCCAGGCGGTCGGCTCGGCGAACGGGGTCATCTGCATTTCCGAAAGCACCCGCAGAGACCTTCTCCACTATTGCCCGCGCGTACGCGAGGAAAACACCTGCGTCATTCACCTGGGTTTTTCCGAGGCATTCAAGCGCTTGCCCGATCAGGAAGCCAGGGCACTGGTGGCCTCCCACACGACGCCTGATGTGCCCTACTCGGTTTTTGTCGGTGATCGCAGCGCCTACAAGAACTTCGCTGTGGCGGTGGACGCCGTGGCCCAATGCCCTGGCCACCGACTGGTGGTGGTCGGTGGCGGACCACTTAAAGAAAACGACCACGCCCACCTTGAGCGCCGGCTGCCCGGTCGGTGGACGCACGCGGACCGTGCCCCAGGCGCCCTTCTCAATGCGCTTTACAACTGCGCGCACGCGCTGATCTATCCATCGAGCTATGAGGGCTTCGGCATTCCGGTGATTGAAGCCATGGCCGCTGGCTGTCCCGTGATCGCGGTGAATGCATCCTCGATTCCCGAGGCAGCCGGCGACGCAGGCCTCTTGCTGGATCGGCCCGACGCAGATGGAGTGGCCGAGCAGTTGCGCCGCCTGGAAGACGCCGGTTTTAGGGCCGGGGTCCAGTCGCGGGGCCAACAGAACGCCCAGCGGTTCTCTTGGGAGAGCTGCTATCAGGAAACCCTTTCTTTTTATGCCCGCGTCTTGGGGCAATGGTCGTCCTCGTGAAAATTTCCGTCATCACCGTTTCCTACAACAGCGCTGCCACCATCGCGGATACCGTGCGATCGGTGGCCAGCCAGACGCATCCCGACATCGAGCACTTGGTGATTGATGGTCGGTCGACCGACGACACCGTTCAGGTGGTGGAGGCGCATCGGCACCCGAACCTTGTGCTGACCTCAGAGCCGGACAAAGGGATCTACGACGCCATGAACAAGGGCCTGAGCCGCGCCACGGGCGATGTCATCGGCTTTCTGAACGCCGACGACTTCTATGCCGATGCCGACGTACTGGCGCGAGTGGCCAAGGCGTTTGAGGACGACCCCAGCGTCGAGGCCTGCTTCGGCGACCTGGTGTACGTGTCGGAAGACAACCGCAAGGTGGTGCGTTACTGGAAATCGCGGCCATACGAAAAAGGCAGCTTCGCCCGTGGCTGGTGCCCGGCGCACCCCACGTTCTACATCCGGCGCTCGGCCCTGGAGCGCCTAGGTCTGTTTGACCTGACCTATCGGCTGGCTGCCGACACCGAATTCATGATGCGGTACCTAGAGCGTGGTGGCGTGCGGTCCGCCTATATCCCGCACGTGCAGGTGCGCATGCGAGTGGGGGGTGCCACCAACCAGAGCTGGCGCAACATCGTTCGGCAGAACCGCGAGATCTTCCACGCCTTGCAGAAGAATGGTGTTCCCCATTTCGCCACGTCCTTCTGGGCGCACAAGCTGGCCAGCCGCCTGTGGCAACGCCTGGCCGGCCTGCTTCACCCCGCCTGAACCATGACCACCCTGATCACTGGGGCCACGGGCTTCGTCGGGCGGCGCCTGGTCAGCACGCTGCAATCGCTGGGCCGTCCGGTCCTCGCCGCTGTGCGTGCGCCAGACGCCTCGCTTCAAACGCCGCAGGTGGTGGTGCCCTCGCCCGGCGCCACCATCGACGCATGGAGACCGCTGGTCAAGGGCTGTGACACCGTGGTTCACCTGTTGGCGCGTGCCCACGTCTTGCAAGACGAGGCCCCTGACCCCTTGGCCGAGTTCCGCTTGGTCAACACCGAAATGACCAGGGCCTGCGCGGCAGCGGCCGCTGCAGAGGGCGTGCGCCGATTTGTCTTCGTGAGCTCTATCGGCGTGCAGGGCAACGCCACCACCGCGCGCCCAATCGAGGCACAAGACCCACTCGCCCCGCACTCGCCCTACGCGCAATCGAAGGCGGAGGCCGAGCTGGCGCTGCGCCAGCTGGCACCTGCTGCGTCCATGGAATGGACCATCGTCAGGCCGCCACTGGTGTACGGCCCCCAGGCACCCGGCAACATGCGAAGCCTCATGCGGGCCCTGCACCGACATCTTCCCCTTCCCCTGGCCCGCGTCACCGACAATCGCCGCAGCCTCGTTGCCCTCGACAACCTTGTGGACCTGCTGATCACCTGCCTTGACCACCCTGCCGCGGCGAACCAGACCTTTCTGGTGAGCGATGGCGAAGACCTGTCCACGGCCGACCTGTTGCGTCGTCTGGGGCAGGCGATGGGCCACCCTGCCCGTCTCTTGCCCGTGCCCACGGGTCTGCTGTGGGCCGGTGCACGACTGCTGGGCAAGGGTGACATGGCGCAACGGCTGATGGGCAGCCTTCAGGTGAACATCGATCACACGCGAGACACGCTGGGCTGGGCGCCGCCGATTTCGGTGGACGAGGGCCTGCGTCGCGCAGCGGAGGGTTTTCAGCCATGAGCCTCAAACGCGCCCTGGACCTGCTGCTGGCGCTGGTGGCCACCGCGGTGCTGCTGCTGCCCATTGCCTTGGTCGCCCTGGCCGTGCGCCTCACCTCGCCGGGCCCGGCGCTCTACTGGAGCGACCGCGTGGGCCGACACAACCGCCTGTTCAAGATGCCCAAGTTCCGCAGCATGCGCACCGACACGCCAGCGGTGGCCACGCACTTGCTGCAGAACCCGGCCCAGTGGCTCACGCCCATCGGTTCCTTCCTGCGCAAGAGCAGCCTGGACGAGTTGCCGCAGTTGTGGTGCATCCTGAAAGGCGACATGAGTTTCGTGGGCCCGCGCCCCGCCTTGTTCAACCAAGACGACCTGATCGCCCTGCGCACCGAGGCGGGGGTGCACGAACTGGTGCCCGGGCTGACGGGCTGGGCCCAGGTGAATGGCCGGGACGAGCTGCCGATCCCACAGAAAGTCGCCCTGGATGCCGAGTACCTTCGCCGCCAATCGCTGGCGTTTGACGTGCGCATCCTCTGGCTCACGGCCTTGAAGGTGATGCGCAGCGATGGGGTGGCGCACTGACATGAACGAACAGCATTCGAATTCACTGGCGGCCCATGTGCTGCTGGACATTCCCCGCCCCGCCAAGCGCCTGATCGCACTGGCGGTTGACGCGGCGTTGTGCGTGTTCACCGTGTGGCTGGCGCTGTGCCTGCGGCTTGAACAATGGGTGCGCCTGGAGCCCGCGCACTGGTGGGCGGTGGCCGGGGCCATCGTGCTGGCCCTGCCGGTGTTCATCCGTTTTGGCTTGTACCGTGCCATCTTCCGCTACGCGGGGTGGAACGCCATGATGAGCTTGGCTCAGGCCATGGCCGTCTATGGCCTGTTCTTCGCCACGGTGTTCACGGTGATCAGTGTCCCCGGTGTTCCGCGCTCGGTGGGCATCGTGCAGCCCCTGCTGCTGGGGGCGTTCATCGGCCTGAGCCGAGTGGCGGTGCGCTACTGGCTGGGCGGGCTGTACCGCACCATGCTGCACCGCAAGACCTTGCCTGGCGTACTGATCTATGGCGCGGGCACCTCAGGGCGCCAACTGGCGGCGGCACTGGCCCGCAGCAATGAACAGCGCCTGATCGGTTTCATCGACGACAACCCCGCCCTGCAGAACAACCACCTGGACGGGCGTCGGGTGCACCGCCCGCAAGACCTGGAGCAACTCATCCGGGACGAAGGCGTCACCGATGTGCTGCTGGCCATTCCCTCGGCTGCCCGTCAAGAGCGCTTGCGCATCGTGGAGCGGCTACGGCCACTGCCGGTGCACGTGCGCACGCTGCCTGCCATGGCCGACTTGGCGGCGGGCCGTGCCCAGTTCAGTGACCTGCGTGAGCTTGACATTGAAGACCTGCTGGGACGCGCGCCCGTGGCGCCTGACGTGGAACTGCTGCGCCTGCTCATAACAGGGCGAGTGGTGGCGGTGACGGGGGCCGGTGGCAGCATTGGCAGCGAGCTCTGCCGCCAGATACTGGCCTGCGAACCCACCACGCTGCTGCTGGTGGAGCACAGCGAATACGCGCTGTACCAGATTCATCAAGAGTTGACAGCACAGGCCGGCGACCGCACAGCGATCATTCCGCTGCTCGCCTCGGTTCAGAACAAAGCGCGGATGAGCGAAATTCTGCAAGCCTGGCGCCCGCACACGCTCTACCACGCAGCCGCGTACAAACACGTGCCCCTGGTGGAACACAACCCGGTGGAGGGCGTGCGCAACAACGTCTGGGGCACATGGAACACGGCGCGCGCGGCCCAAGCCGCTGGCGTGCGCCACTTTGTGCTGATCAGCACGGACAAGGCGGTTCGGCCCACCAACATCATGGGCGCCAGCAAGCGGCTGGCCGAATTGGTGCTGCAGGCCATGGCCACCGAATCCCCGGGCACCACCTTCTCGATGGTGCGCTTCGGCAATGTGCTGGGCTCCAGCGGCTCGGTGGTGCCCTTGTTCCGCCAGCAGATTGCGTCGGGGGGCCCGATCACCCTGACCCACCCCGACATCACGCGCTACTTCATGACCATCCCGGAAGCGGCGCAACTGGTGATCCAGGCCGGCGCCATGGCCCAGGGAGGCGATGTTTTCGTGCTGGACATGGGTGAGCCGGTGCGCATCATTGACCTGGCGCACCGCATGGTCCAGCTCACCGGCATGCAGGTGCGCACACCCGAGCGCCCGTGGGGTCAGATCGAGATTCAGATCACCGGCCTGCGCCCAGGCGAGAAGCTGTACGAGGAGCTGCTCATTGGCGACAACCCGCAGCCCACACGGCACCCGCGCATCATGAAAGCCCACGAAGAGTTCCTGCCGTGGGAGAAATTCGAGGAAAAACTGATGGCCCTGGAAATCGCGCTGAACGTGAACGATGTGGGCGTGATGCGCGTGATCGTTCAGGAGCTGGTCTCGGGCTACGTGCCGAGCGACAGCATCGTCGACTGGGTGTACCTGGAGCAGGAAGCGGAAGCCGACAAGTTGGGCATGGCCCGCTGAGCTGGCTGACGCGCCCCCTCCCCTCACCTCCCCGTGAACACCGGCTTCCTCTTTTGCGCAAACGCGCTGGTGGCCTCGTGGAAGTCTTCGGTCATGAGGCCGAGCACCTGGGCGTGGTTTTCCAGTTCGATGGCGGCTTGCAGGCTGGGGGCGTCGAGGTTGGCCCACATCAGGCGCTTGGTGTGTCGGGTGGCGTAGGGGCTGTTGCCCAGGATCTGGTGGGCGCAGGCGAAGGCGCGGTCCATCAGTTGGGTGGGTTCCACCACGTCGGCCACCAGGCCGATGCGCAGGGCCTCGTCGGCGGCCACGGGGCGGCCGGTGAGCATCACTTCAAACGCGCGTGACGCCCCCACCAGGCGCGGCAGGTGGTAGCTGATGCCGCACTCGCCGGCGGTGATGCCGATCTTCACCGCGCCAATGTGAAACGACGCGGTGCTGGCCGCCAGGCGGATGTCGGCGGCCAGGGTCATGGCCATGCCGGCGCCCACGGCCACGCCGTTCACGGCGGCGATGACGGCCGGCTCCAGCGAGCGCAGGCGCAGCGCCAGGTTGGCAAAAAGGGTTTGCAGTTCGTCGTGTTCACGCACGGTGCGCGTGGCCGCCCCGCCTTCTTGCATGGCCTTCAGGTCAAGGCCGGCGCAGAAGCCTTTGCCTTCGCCGGTGACGATAAGCACGCGCACGCTGGGGTCGCGCGCCACTTCGTCGAGCTGGGCGTGGATCAGGCGCACGCCCGGCACTTCCAGGGCGTTGAGGCGGTCGGGCCGGTTCAGGCGCAGCACGGCGATGCCGGGCTCGGGGCGTTCCAGCACGGACGAAAGAACAGCGTCGGTCATGGCGGGGCTCCTGTGGGGCGGGTCAGGCGGTGGCGGCGAGTTCGCGCAGCAGTTGCTCGCGCATGTCGCGCTTGAGCAGCTTGCCGTTGGCGTTGCGCGGCAGGGGGGCGGCGCTCACGGTGAAGCTCTCGGGCACTTTGTAGTCGGACAGGCGCTCGGCGCAGAAGGCGCGCAGCGCGGCGGTGTCGATCTGGCGGCCTTCGCGCGGGTGCACGAACACGTGCACGCGCTCACCCAGCACCGGGCAGGGCTTGGCCACCACGGCGGCCTCCAGCACGTCGGCGTGCTGGCACAGGGTGTTCTCCACCTCGACGCTGAAGATCTTGTAGCCGCCACGGTTGAGCATGTCTTTGCGGCGGTCCATCACGTACACAAAGCCGTGTTCGTCCATGCGGCCCACGTCGCCGCTGCGCCAGTGGCCGCCGATGATGTTCTCGGCCGTGGCCTGGGGGTTGTTCCAGTAGCCCTTCACCACCATGGGGCCCTTGAGCCACAGCTCGCCGATCTCGCCGCGCGGCACTTCACGGCCTTCGTCGTCCATCACGGCCACCTCGGCGCAGGGCAGCGGCAGGCCCACGCTGTCGAGGTGATCGCGGGTGAGCTCGGCCGGCATCACGGTGGTGGGCGAGGTGGTTTCGGTGGCGCCGTAGCAGTTGGACAGGCGCAGGCCGGGCAGCTGCTGGCCCAGGCGGTCGATGGTGGCCGGCGGCATGGGCGCGCCGCCATAGCCGCAGGCCGTCCAGGCGCTGAGGTCGTGCTGGGCGAAGTCGTCTTGCAGCAGGCACAGGCTGATCATGGCCGGCACCAGGATGGTGTAGCTCATGCGCTCGCGCGCGGCTAGGCGCAGGAACTCGGGTGCCTTGAAGCTGGCGGCCACGATGAGCGTGCCGCCCAGGCCCAGGGCCACCAGCATGATGGCCACCAGGCCGGTCACGTGGCTCAGCGGCACCACCACGGCGCCGCGCACGTTCTCGTCCAGGCCCAGGGCCTGCTGGTAGTGCATCACCGAGTGCACCACGTTGATGTGGGTGAGCATGGCCCCCTTGGGGAAGCCGGTGGTGCCCGAGGTGTACATGATGAGGGCCAGGTCTTCCTCGGCCACCGGTTCCAGCTCGGGCAAGGGCGCGTGCGACTGCAGGGCGGCGAAGGCCTGCGGGTGCGTGGCCGGCACGCCGGCCAGCAGGCGGTGGCGCAGCTCGGGCACGTCGGCCGGCAGCGGCCAGCGCTCTTGCAGGTCGGGGTCGGAAATGAGCACCTTGGCGCCGCTGTGGGCCAGGATGTAGGTGAGGCCCGGCGTCTGGTCGCGGGTGCTCAGCGGCACGATCACCGCGCCCAGCGCCTGGGCCGCGAAGAAGGCCACGATGAACTGGCTGTGGTTGCCCATGAGCAGGGCCACGCGGTCGCCCTTGGCCACGCCGAGCGAGCGCAGGCCATTGGCCGCGCGCAGGGCCTGGTCTTCGAGCTGGCCCCAGTTCAGGCGCTCGTCGCCGCTGACCACGGCTTCCTTGGTGGGGTGGCGGCGCGCGTGCGGGCGCCACATGGCGTTCAGGTCGGCCGGGCGGGGGTGGAAACAGCGCACCACGCGGTCGCCGAAGTGGCTCTCCAGGCGGGTGGGCAGGTGCTTGGCTGGGGTGGGTGGGGTGGTCGTCATGGTCAAACCTCGGCCAGGGCGTCGGGGGCACCGGCCAGGGCGCTGGCCATGGTCAGGGCCTCGCGGCACTCGGCCACCAGGCGTTGGATGAGTTCGTGGCAGGTGGGGATGTCGTCGATCAGGCCCACCACCTGGCCGGCCCACACCAGGCCGGCGTTCACGTCGCCGCTGCTCAGGGCCTGGCGGCCGCGCTGGCCACTGACCAGGGGCTGGATGTCGGCGAACGCGCAGCCGCCTGGGCGGCGCTCGGTGGCCACCACCTCGTCGGACACGGCGTTCTTCAGCACGCGGCCGGTGTTGTGCAGGGTGCGGAAGATGAGGTTGGTGTCGCGCTCGCTGGCGTTCACCAGGGCCTGCTTGATGTGCTCGTGAATGGGCGCCTCCACCGTGGCGCAAAAGCGCGTGCCCATGTTGATGCCCTCGGCCCCCAGCGCGAAAGCAGCAGCCATGCCGCGCCCGGTGGCGATGCCGCCCGAGGCGATCACCGGAATGCGCAGCGCGCGCGTGGCCAGGGGGATGAGCACCAGGCCGGGCACGTCGTCTTCGCCGGGGTGGCCGGCGCACTCGAAGCCGTCAATGCTGATGGCGTCCACGCCGATGCGCTCGGCCGAGAGGGCGTGGCGCACGCTGGTGCATTTGTGCACGATGCGCACGCCGTGGCGCTTGAGGGTTTCCACAAAGGCCTTGGGGCTCTGGCCGGCGGTCTCCAGCACCTTCACGCCCTTGTCGATCACCACGTCCACGAACTCGGCGTAAGGCGGCGGGTTCACCGTGGGCAGGATGGTGAGGTTCACGCCGAAGGGCTGGTCGGTGAGGCCGCGGCAGCGGTCGATCTCACGCGCCAGCGCCTCGGGCGTGGGCTGGGTGAGCGCGGTGAGGATGCCCAGGCCGCCCGCGTTGGAGACGGCGCTGGCCAGCTCGGCCGTGCCCACCCATTGCATGCCGCCCTGGACGATGGGGTAGCGGGTGCCCAGCAGTTCGGTGACGCGGGTTCTCATGGTCTGCACTCCAAAAACAAGAAACTGGGGCCAGCGGTCAGCGGCCCTGGAACACCGGGGGGCGTTTGTCGAAGAAGGCGGACACGCCTTCGCGGAAGTCTTGTGTGCCGGCGCAGTCGCGAAAGCCCGCGGCCTCGGCGTCGAGGTGGGTGTCTAGGTCGTTTTGCAGCGAGGCGCGCAGCAGGCGCTTGAGGTGGCCGTAGGCCTGGGTGGGGCCTTGGGCCAGGCGCTGCACCAGGGCGTCGGTGGCGCTGGCCAGTTCGGCCGCGGGCACCACGCGGTTGACGATGCCCAGGTCCAAGGCCTGCGCGGCGTCGAAGTTCTCGCCCAGGAAGGCCAGTTCCATGGCCTTGCGCACGCCCACGATGCGCGGCAGGCCCCACGAGGTGGAGCAGTCACAACTGGCGCCAATGCCGGGGTAGGCGATGCCGAATTTCGTGCCCTCGGCGGCGATCACCAGGTCGCAACCCAGCGCCACGCCCAGGCCGCCACCGGCCACGGCACCGTGCACGCTGGCCACCACCGGCGCTTTCAGTTGCGCCAGCAGGCGCAGGCCGCCGTGCATGCCGTCAATGAGCTGCTGTGCCACGCCTTGCGGGTCTTCGCGCATGGCGGCCAGGTCGCCACCGGCCATGAACGCGCGGCCTTCGCCGCTGAGGCATACGGCGCGCACCTGCTCGTCGGCGGCGATGGCGCGGCAGGCCTCGTGGAAGGCGCGGGCCATGGCCACGTCGATGGCGTTCAGCGCCTTGGGCCGGTTGAAGCGGAGGTGGGCCACGCCGTTGGCGCGCCAGGCCAGCAGCACGTCAGCGGATTCACCGGGGTGGTCGGGGTAAGCCATGGAAGAACCTTTCTGCTCTCGGGTGATGGGGGGTGTTCAGTGCACGTTGTAATACGGCGCGGTGGCGCCCAGGTTCTCGCGCGCCTTGGCCAGCTCCACCCGCGCCAGGGTGCGCAGGTGCACCTCGTCGGGGCCGTCAAAGAAGCGCATGGCGCGGCCCCACGACCACAGGTAGCTCAGCGGCGTGTCGGGCGTGATGCCCATGGCGCCAAACACCTGCATGGCGCGGTCCACCACGCGGGTCTGCAACTGCGCGGCCACCAGCTTGATGGCCGACACGTCCACGTGCGCCGACTTGTTGCCGAAGGTGTCCATCTTCCAGGCGGCCTGCAGCACCAGCAGGCGGGCCTGGTCGATCTCCACGCGCGAGTAGGCGATCCAGTCTTGTACGTTGGAGAACTCGCTCAGGTGCTTGCCAAAGGCGCGGCGGGTGATGGCGCGCTCGCACATCAGCTCCATGGCCAGCTCGCACTGGCCGATGGTGCGCATGCAGTGGTGCACCCGGCCCGGGCCCAGGCGGGCCTGGGCCAGCGCGAAGCCGGCGCCCTCCTCGCCCAGCAGATGGCTACGCGGCACGCGCACGTTGGTGAAGGTGACTTCGCAATGCCCCTCGGGGGCATGGTGGTGCATGATGGGCACGTTGCGCACCACCTGGAAACCGGGCGTGTCCATGGGCACGATCACCATCGAATGGCGGGCGTGGCGCGGGGCGTCGGGGCTGTCGTCGCTCACGCCCATGACGATGGCGAAGCGGCACAGCGGGTGAATGGCGCCGGTGGTGAACCACTTGCGGCCATTGATCACGTATTCATCGCCGTCGCGGCGAATGCTGGTCTGGATGTTGGTGGCGTCTGACGAGGCCACGTCGGGCTCGGTCATGGCGAAGCACGAGCGCATGGTGCCCGCCAGCAGGGGCTTGAGCCAACGCTCACGCTGCTCGGGCGTGGCGAACAGGTGCAGCAGCTCCATGTTGCCGGTGTCGGGCGCGTTGCAGTTGAACACCTCGGCCGCCCAGGGCAGGCGGCCCATGATCTCGGCCAGCGGCGCGTAGTCCATGTTGCTCAGGCGGGTGCCGGGCTCGTCGTCTTTCAGGCCGGGCAGGAACAGGTTCCACAGGCCGGCCTCACGGGCCAGGTCTTTGAGCGGCTCGATCACCGCACTCGGGTACACGCCAGAGGCGGCCAGGCGCTCGTACTCGGCGTTCTGCGGCAGCACGTGGCGGTCCATGAACTGGCGCAGGGTGCGCTGCATCTGCAGGTTGTCGTCGCTGAACTGGAATTGCATGGCGGTCTCTCGGGTGGCTCACAAAAGGGGCACGGGGGTGCGCAGGGCCTCCAGCCCGCGCTGGGCCAGCACCAGGCTGAGCTGGCCCACCTCGGCGGCGTTGTCGGCCACGGCGTTGCCGCGCGCGGCGCGGGCGGCGATGCCCTCGAAGATGACGGCCCAGCGCATCAGCGCGAAGGCCCAATGGAAGGGCCGGGCCTGCTGCGCAGCACCTCGCCCGGCGCGGCGGTAGTAGTGCGCGAGGTACTCGTGCTCGGTGGGGATGCCCAGCGCCGCGAGGTCAAGCCCGCGAATGCCGCCGAACTCGGCCGGTAGGGTGCGCCAGGCCACGGTGTTGAAGGCCACGTCGGCCAGCGGATGGCCCAGGGTGGAGAGTTCCCAGTCCAGCACGGCCACCACGCGCGGTTCGGTGGGGTGAAAAAGCAGGTTGTTGAGCTTGAAGTCGCCGTGGGTGAGCGTGGTCTCGTCGTCGTGGGGCAGGTGCTCGGCCAGCCAGGCCTGCAGCTCGTCGATGGCGGGGTTCTCGCGAGTTTTGGACAAGGCCCACTGCTGCTGCCAGCGGCGCAGCTGGCGCTGGAAGAACTGGCCCGGCTTGCCAAAGTCGCCCAGGCCCAGCGCGGCCCAGTCGAGCGAGTGCAGGGTGGCCAGGGTGTCGGCCATGGCCAGGTAGATGGCGCGGCGCTCGGCGGGGGCCATGCCGGGCAGGCTGTTGTCGTTGAACACGCGCCCGGGCACGCGCTCCATCAGGTAGAAGGGCGTGCCCACCACCTCGGGCCCCTCGTGGTACAGCACGGTGGGCGGCACCGGCAAGGCGCTGGCGGCCAGGGCCTTCATCACGCGGTACTCGCGGTCCACCGCGTGGGCCGATGGCAGCACCTCGCCGCCGGGCTTCTTGCGCAGCACCAGGTGGCGGTTGTCGAAATCGACAAAGAAGGTGGGGTTGGACTGGCCGCCGCCAATGGCCTGCAGGCGCATGGGGCCTTGCAGGCCGGCGATGTGCTCGCGGGCGAAGGCCTCCAGCACGGCCGGGTCAAAGGCTGGCGTGGCAACGGTCGGGGAAGGGGCGAGCGTGGTCATGAGCGGGCTGGGGAATCGGAAGAAGGGCCGGTGGCCGAGGGCAGCTTGCCCAGCAGGAAACCGGCGTCCACCACCATGAGCTGGCCGGTGACGGCCGAACCAGGACGCAGCAGCCAGCACACGGCATCGGCAATGTCCTCTGGCGTGGCGATGCGCCCGAGCGCGGCGGTGTGGGCGTAGGCGGCCTTGACCTGTTGGTAGGCGGCATCGCCCAGGCCATCGCGCATCCAGCGGCCTTCCACCATGCCGGGCAGCACGGCGTTCACGCGAATGCGCGGGGCCAGCGCGCGGGCCAGGCCCAAGGTCATGGCGTTGAGCGCGGCCTTGGACATCACGTAGGGCAGCGAGCTGCCGCTGCCGGTCTGCGCCGCCACCGACGAGATATTGACGATGGCCCCGCCCTGCCCCATGTGCCGGGCCGCGGCGCGACACACCTGAAACGCGCCCACGGCGTTCACGCCGTAGATGCGCTGGAAGTCGGCGGCGTTGAGGGCATCTAGCGCCTGCATGGGCACGAACTGCGTGACGCCCGCGCTGTTCACCAGGCCATCAAGCCGGCCCCAGTGGGCCACGGTCTGGGCCGCCAGGGCCTCGGCGTCGGCCTCGATGGCCACGTCGCCGGCCAGCACCAGGGCCTGGCCACCGAGCGCGCGGCAGTCGCGGGCCACGGCCTCGGCCAGCTCGCGGTCGCGCCGGTAGTTGATGGCCACGCAGGCACCTTCCGCGGCGAGCTGGCGGGCCACCGCCGCGCCCACGCCGCTGGAGGCGCCGGTGACCAGCACCACGCGCGGTGGCTGGGTGGCAGGGGCAGTGGCCTGGGCCATGTCAGAAGGCGGCGTTGACGTTGTCGCTCTCGGCCTTGGCGCGCTGCAGCGAGGCGCCGCTGATCTCGTCCCAGACCAGGCGGCACATTTCCAGCATCATGAGCGCGAAGGCCAGGGGCAGCATCACCAGAATCGGCCAGATGGGCCAGAAGTCGGTGCCGATCTGCATGGTGCGGTCGTTCTCGATGCTGGTCCAGGTGAAGCGCAGCACGTACCACATGACCACCGCATACACCACCAGCTCCACCAGCAGCACCACGGCGCTCACCCAGCGGCGCGTGGCCGGCGAGAAGCTGTTGATCACCATGTCAAAGCGCGGGAAGGTGCCCTGGCGGTGGGCCAGGGGCACGGCCCAGAACACGATGAGCGGAAACGTGACGCGCTCAATCAGGTTGTACGCGCCCGGAATCAGGTCTTGCTGCAGGATGTAGCGCCCGATCACGCTGAGCACAGTGATGACGATCATGGCCAGCAGGCACAGGCCGGCCCCCACCGAGGCCATGCCGCCTTCGATGCGGTCAATGGTTTTCCAGAAAGACATGGGGTTCTCCTTCAACCGATGTGGCTGGGCAGCCAGGTGACCAGGGCGGGGAACATCATCATCAGCGCGGTGACGATGAGACCAGCGGCCACGGCGAACACGGTGGCGGGGCGGAACACCTCACCCACCGGGAAACGCGCCGCACTGGACGCCGCGTAGACCGACAGGCCCACGGGTGGCGTGAGCAGACCCAGCGAAATCATGAAAGAGGCCACCACGCCGAACCACAGCAGGTCCACCTGCGCGGCCTGCAGCAGCGGCAACACGATGGGCACCACCAGCACGATGATGGCGGCCGACTCCAGGATCATGCCGGCGAAGAAGAACAGCACCATCATCAGCGCCACCAGCAGCATGGGCTGGTCCAGCCAGGGCTCCAGCAGGGCCACCAGTTCGCGGGGCACGCGCGAGAAGGCCAGGAAGCGGGCCATGATCTGCGCGCCGATCACCAGCATCATGAGCATGCCGGTCACCTTCACCGAGTCGGCCATCGACAGGCCAATGTCTTTGAGCGTGACGCGGCCCATGGCCACCATGCCCACCAGGGCGGTGAAGGCGCCGATGGCACCGGCCTCGCCCACGGTGATGATGCCGCCGTAGATGCCGCCGAACACCACGCCCATGAGCACCAGCACAAACACAAAGGCGTTGACGCTGCGGCGGAACAAGGCGGGGTCTTCGTCTTCGTCCACCTTCACGCCGTCCACCGCGCCGGGCTTGGTCTCGGCGTAGAACACCATGCAGACGATGTAGACCAGCATGCAGATCAGCCCCGGGCCCAGCAGGCCGATGAACAGATGGCCGATGGGCACCATGGTGATGGAGCCGTAGATGATGACGATGAGGCTGGGCGGGATCACCGCCGAGAGCGAGCCCGACACCGCCGCCAGCCCAATGGCGTAGCGCCGCGTGTAGCCCACGCGCTCCAGCTCAGGCGCGGCCAGCGTGGCCAGGGCCGCGGCGCTGGCCGAGCCCGAGCCGCACACCGCGCCCAGCAGGCCGCCGGTGAGAATGGTGGCCACGCCCAGGGGGAAGCGCTTGTAGCCCGAGAGGCGGTGCGCCACGCGGAACAGGTCCACGATCACGCCGCCGCGCAGCAGCAGCTGCGCCATCACCAGGTAGAGCGGGATGATGGAGAGCGAGTAGATCGAGGCGGTGTAGAAGATGTCGGGGCCGATGATGCCGTCGAACACACGCGGTCCGATCCACAGCACGATGCCCACGATGCCCGAGCCCAGCAGCACGGTTGAGACGTTCTGGCCCAGGATCAAGAAGACCGTGAACCAGGCGCCCACGAACCACAGAATGGCGGTTTGCGACATGGCGAAAGGGAAGTTGGGGAATGAAGGGGCGCAGCCCTGCCCGCCCGATCAAGGCCATGGGCACTTGAGCGGTGGGTGGCGGGCACAGCGCCCGCCGGGGCCGCGCGCGAGGCGGCTGGGGATCAGCGCGCCAGGTACTCGGCCACGCCCTCGGGCACCTTGCCGCCCTCGGCCTGGATGAGCTGGGCCCACAGCTTGGCGGTGGCCTTGGCCGGGTGGCCCTTCTTCTCTGTCTGCTCGATCCACTGCACCCAGGTGGCGGTGGAGGCCTTGGCGATGTGGGCCTGCATGTCCTTCGACAAGGTGTTGATGTCCACGAACTTGCTGCCCTTCTTCTCGGCGGCGTCGCGCACTTCCACGTCTTGCTTGTCGATGCCTTCGGCGTTCTTCATGGCCACGTCGCGGGCGATGCGGTCCCACTTCTGGCGCTCGTCGGCCGAGAGCTTGTTCCACATGCCCTCTTCCACCGCCAGGTAGCTCTCCCAGTGGCCGATGGCCACGCCGGTGATGGTGTACTTCATCAGGTCTTGGAAGGAATACGACTTCCAGTCGCCCACCGACAGCACCAGGCCGTTCACCGTGCCGCGCGACAGCGCCTCATAGGCCTGCGAGGCCGGCATCGTCACGGGCGTGGCGCCCATCTGCTGCAGGGCGATGGTGTGCATGGCCGAGCCCGCGCGCAGGGGCAGGCCCTTCATGTCGGCCGGGTTCTGCAGGACCTTGCCGGTGGTGGACAGCGCATAGGCCGCCGTGGCGCCCAGCGGCCAGACGCGAATGCCCTTGTCAGCGATTTCGTATTGGTAGAAGGTCTTGTCGCCCTTCACCTTCACCGGCGAGTCCAGCAGCTTCTGAAAGGCCTTGGTGATGGAGACCGCGCTGGTGTTGTAGGTGGGGAGCTGCGTCACGTCCGACAGGGCGAAGCGGCCTTCGTGGTACGGGGCCAGCAGCGGCGCGGCCACGTCGATGGTGCCGCCTTTCAGGGCATCGAGCTCGCGGCCCACGGCCACCAGCTCGCCCGCGTAGAAGCGCTTGAACTTGATGCCGGTGTTGGCCTCGATCTGGTTGGCAAACGGGTCCATGTGGCCGCCCACCCAGAAGTGCACCTTGGGCAACGAGGCCGAAATGGTGAAGTCTTTGGCGGTGGCGCTGCCAGCGCCCAGGGCGGCGGCGGCAGACAGAACGGTGGCGGCCACGCGGGCCGGGCGCGAAAGGCGGTTGAACATGCTTGTCTCCTGTGTGAATCGTGGACACAGGTCGCTCTCATCGCCTGTGTGCCCCCATCATCAACAAGCCCCCCCGGCGCGGCGCCCCCCCGGATCGGGTGGCTAGGGTTTCCCCGAGCCACCCACCCTGCCCCACGCTCACCCTCACGCTCAGGCGCTGGGTGGTGCGATCAGGCCCAGGTCGCGCGCGCGGGCCACGGCCTCGTCGCGGCCCGACACGCCCAGCTTGCCGTACACGTTCTTCAGGTGCCACTTCACGGTTTCGGGCGACACGCCCAGCACCTGGGCCACCCGCTTGTTGGACATGGCCTGCGACAGCGCGCGCAGGATGTCGCGCTCGCGCTCGCTCAAGGCCTCGCTCAGCGGCGCCGCCGGCGCACTCGCCATGGGCTGGTCGCGCCCGGCATGGGCCTGCAGGTGCTCGGCGTAGAACAGCAGCGCGGGGTCGGCCTCGCCCGCGCTGGCCACCCAGCGGGCCACCAGGGCCAGCCACTCGGGGCCCATGTCGATCAGGCGGCGCAGCAGGCCCAGTTGCTGCGCCAGCGCCAGCACTTGGGGCACCACGGCCAGGGCCTCGTCGTGCCGGCCCAGGCGGGCCAGCACCATGGCGCGCAGCGCCTGGGCCACGCCAAAGTCGCGCCGCAGCAGCCAGGGGCCACCCGCATCGGCCGGGGCCGCTTCGCTCAGCGGGGCCAGCACGGCCAGTGCCTCGCGGTCGCGGCGCTGGTGCATCTCGTGCAAGGCGCGCGCCACGCGGGCCAGCACCCCAATGCGCCGGCTGGTGGGCAGGGCCTGGTCGGCGTGTTGTTGCGCCAGGGTTTCCAGGGCCTGAAGGGAGGCCTGGCCCAGGGCGTCGTCGCCCATGGCCAGGGCGGTGCGCAGGCGCTCGTACAGGGCAAAGGCGCGCGCGCGGTCAAGCCCGCGGCGCTGGGCGTGTTCCTCCAGCCGCTCCAGCCCTTCGAGCGATTCGCGCCACTGCCCTTCTGATCGGTACAGCCGCGCGCGGCTGACGGCGGCGGTGATGACCGCGTCCGGCAGGCCCACGCGCTCGATGGCGTCGTGCCGGTCGTCCAGCAACTGCCGCAAGGCCGCCAGGTCGTTCGATTCGTACAGCACCTCGGTGAGCAGCCCCGCGGCGTTGCTGGCCGGCTCGCAATAGGGGCCCAGCTCGCGGTCGGCGCTGGCCAGGGCATCGCGCAGCACCGGCTCGGCGTGGCGCGCGTCGCCGTCGTGCAGCCAGGCCAGGCCCATGAGCGCGCGGCTCATCAGCGCCCCAAAGGCCGAATCGAGCAGGGGCGTGCCGTCTTCCCGCAGCGGCGGCGGGCCGGCCAGCAGCGAGCGGGCCTGCTCGAACTCGCCCAGGTGAATGTGCATCCAGCCCAACAGGTTGCGCCGCCCACCCACCAGCACCGCGTCGCCATTGGCGCGCAGGGCGTGCATGGCGCTCAGCAACTGCCGGGCGGTGGCGATGTCGTCCTCTTGCAGGGCCAGCGAAAAGGCCAGCAGCACCCAGTGCGCCATGGCCTCGGCGTCGCCGTCGCGGCACTGCTCGCGCAAGGTGTTCACGGTGGCGTGGCACTCGGCAAAGCGGCGGTAACACAGCTGCGTCCAGCCCACCCAGAGCAGCAGGCTGGGGCGCTGGCGCAGCAGGTCGCGCGGCAGCTCGCTCACCGAACGCACCAGGCGCTGCAGGTCGCCGTTCAGGAAGTGCTCGCGCGCCCAGCGGTCAAGCCAGCCGGCGGCGCGCTCCAGGTCACCCGCGGCCACGCCGTGGCGCACCGCCTCGCGCAACTGCTTGCGCCGGCCAAACCACTCGCACAGCAGCAGGTGGGTCTGGCGGCGCTCGTCTTGCGGCCAGCGGCCCAGGCGCTCCAGCAGCAGGTCGCGCAGCAGCGGGTGAAAGCGGTACCAGCCCTGGCGCTCCATGCCGTCCATGGGCACCAGGAACAGGTGGTCGCGGCGCATGCGCTCCAGCAGGTTCGCGCCCAGCTCGTCTCCTGCCAGCAGCACCACCAGCGCCTGGTTGAAGCCTTGGGCGGCGGCCAGGCGGGTCATGGCGTCCAGCTCGTCCAGCGCCAGTTGCGCCAGCACCTCGCGGTTGAAGTAGGCGGTGAAGTCGTGCGGGTTTTGCACGGGCACCACCTGGCCCAGGCGCTCGGGCTGGCGGCGCAGGTCCAGCGCCACCAACTGCAGGCCGGCGGCCCAGCCGTCGGTGAGGTCGGCCAGGCGGCGCATGCCCGATTCGTCGGCGCCAATCTGGCGGCTGCGGGCGAAGGCCTGCACCTCGTCCAGCGAGAAGCGCAGGTCGGGGTAGCCCAGTTCCAGCAGCGCGTCCTGGTCGCGCAGGCGGGCAAATGACAGGGGCGGCACGCTGCGCGAGACCAGGACCAGCTGGAAATGCGGCGGCGCGAAATCGAGCCAGGTTTGCAGCAGGGCGTGGGCGCGCGAATCGACCGCGTTCTGGCAGTCGTCGATCACCAGGGACAGGTGCCGACCATGCTGGCGAATGCCCCGCAGCAGCGAGATGGCCACGGCCTCGGGCGAGCGCATGCTGCTGTCGCGGTTGAAGATGAAGTGCGCCTCACGGGCGATTTGCGGGTCTACCCGGTCGAGCGCGGTGAACAGGGCATCCATCAGTGCGGCCGCGTCGTCGCCGGGCATGGACGTCATCCAGGCCACGTCGTGGCCATAACCCAGGGCCTGCATGCGCCACTGCAGCGCCAGGGTGGTCTTGCCGCTGCCAGCGGGGCCCAGGATCAGCAGGCAGGTCTTGCGCCGGGCCTGCGCCAGCCGGGCGAGCAACCGCGTGCGCTCGATGCTTCCTGGCTCGAGGCGCGGCACGGTCGCGGCTTGGTCGGGCATGTCCTTTCTGTCTCCATGGGCGTTTTGGGCGCGCATGGTGACACATCACCCTGGCCAAACTGGTAGCCAAGGGGACAGGCCAAACCGCAGGCGGTGGCCTCAGGGAAGCATGGTGGTCCAGCGCCGCGACCTGGCCAGGGTCACCAGGTCATCGTTGCGCGCCACCACCACCGGGTGGCCCACCAGTTCCAGCATGGGCAGGTCAGACAGGTGATCGCCATATGCGTAGCACTGGGCGGGGTCTACCTGGTGGTGCTGCAAAAAGCGCTGTACCAGCAGGCGCTTGCCTTCGCCAATGGCGGGCATGCCGACCACCTCGCCGGTGAACGAACCGCCCAGCACCTCGAGCTGCGTCACCAGCAGGTGCTCCACGCCCAGGTCTTGCGCCAACGGCAACAGGATCTCGGCGCACGAACCCGACACCAGGGCCACCCCGACGCCCTGTTCCTGGTGTGCGCGCAGGCGGTCCAGCACCGGCCCGACGAAGAAGCCTGGCAAATGGCGGTGCTGGGCATACCAGTCTTGGGCGCTGGCGCACACAGCGGCCCGGTTGCGCCCTTGCAGGGTGCGGTAGAAGTGCCGGTTCACCTCCACGCGGCTGGCGCCCTTGGTCAGCAGCTCCAGCAGCCCGAGCTGGGCCTCGTCCTCGGCCAGCCGCCCGAGCTCCGGCCCCAATGACTGCCGGTGGAAAAACGCCCGGAAGCTGAACATGCTCTTGAGCCCGATGAGGGTCTCGTCCACATCGAAAAAAGCGAACCGCGAAGGTGACATGGTGGATGGATTGGTTAAGAGAGGGGAAGTGGCGTGAGCAACTCGGCACGCCAAGCCAGGCTCAGGCCGGCTGGTGCGTGAAATGGCATCGGGCCGGCGAAACCTCCTGACCCGTGGCCTCGGGCGCCTCAGTCGCCTCTGGCTGCTGCCCCAACTGGGACAGGCATTGCTCGACCGCCACCCGGGCGAGTTGCGCCTCGCGGGCGCCAATTGCCGCGGCGTCAAACACCACGAAGGCCACGCGCATCGACGCGGCCACCCGGTCGCACTGAATGACCTCGATGTCGGCCTCGATGGCCTGGCGATCGGCCCGCTCCTTGCGCAGGCTGAGCTGGCGATAACGCACCTGGGCGGGCAGCGGGAAGGCAAAGGCCAGGTAACGAATGGCCATCTCATTGATCACGAAATAGCGTTTGCCGGGCGAAAAATCGCGCAGGCAGTGCAGCTCGGTGACGGCCAGGAACATCTGCCGGCAGGCCTCGGCCAGCACCATGCCCTGGATGTGCTCACCGGTGAGGTGGTCTTGCATCAGTTCGTTCCTGGCGTGCAGCACCAGGTCGGACACAAAGGTGTCGGTCTCTGAGCGAAGGGGCTCGGTGATGAGCACGTTCTCGGCGCGGTGTTTGTGGCACGCGGCCATGTCCACCATCGGGCGGCCGCGCCACTGCCGCCAGTGCTTGAACTCGGCGTCCAGCCCCTTGCTCAAGGCCAGGCAGTAGAGGTGGTCCATCTGCAGGTCGTCCACGCCCTGGCCAGCCACGAAGCGCTTGCCGCGCAGGTCACTGGCGTGGGCCTGGCGAAGCGCCGAGAGCATGTCGCTGTAGCGCCAAAGCGTGGGCTTGTCGGCGAATCGGGTGAACGCGTCGGCGACCACGATATAGGTTTGCATGATTCCTCCTGGTGTTGTCTGGCGTGCGGTTAGGACTGGCCCACACGCCCCGGCCAGATGGCGCTTCGGGCCAGCGGCATGCCGCCCCCGTGCCGCGCCTTGCTCATTCGCTCAAGCCATAGACCGCCATGGCCGAAGCGGCGTATCGCCCGCCCGCCGCAGTGCCTGGGGCAAAGGCATCCTCAAGCTCGCCCAGCACCCACAGCGGCAGCTCAAGGGCACAGGCGGCCACGTTTTCGCGCACGCGCCGCACCTGGCGCATGCCAACGATGGGCACGACATGGGGACCGCGCGACAGCACCCAGGCCAGCGCCAACTGCGCTGGCGTGGCCTGCAACTGGCAAGCCAGTTCGTGCAAGCGCGAGGCCAGGCTTCGGTTGTGCTGCAGGGCGTCGCCTTGAAAGCGCGGCAGGCCGCGGCGAAAGTCATCTGGCGCCAGCGCCTCGGGGTCCAGGCCTGGGTCTGCCAGCAAGCCGCGGCAGATCGGGCTGTACGCCACCAGCAAGATGCCCAGGCGCTCGCATGCGCGCAACACCCCCTGGGTTTCCACGGTGCGGGTCAACAGCGAGAACTCGTTCTGCACCGCGGCCACGCCGTGCCGCCCGCCAGTGAGCTGGCGCAGGGCCACGTCGGCACGGCAGATCGTGGGCACATCGGCCTCGCTCAGGCCAACGGCACCGATGACACCGTCGGCCAGCAAATCGGCCATGGCGCGCATGCTGTCCTCAATGCGCCGCCCGCCGTCGGCGATGCGGTGCAGGTAGTACAGGTCGATGGGCGTGCCCAGCCGGTCTCGTGATCGCCTGGCGGCGTCCTTCAGGTAGCCGGGCGAGTTGTCCACGCCGCGCCGAGAGGCGTCTTGCGGGTCTCGAACAATGCCCCCCTTGGTGGCCACCGTCAGGTCGCTGCGCCGGGGATGCTCGCGCAGGCAGGCCCCCAGCAGGCGCTCGTTGTGGCCGTTGCCGTACACATCGGCGGTGTCGAGAAAACGCACACCCGACGCCAGGGCCGCCTCCATGACCTCACGTGCCTGCGCCTCGGTGCTGGGCCCATAGAACTCGGACATGCCCATGCAGCCCAGGCCCAGGGCCGTCACCGCCAGACCGCCCGCGCGGGCCTGGCGCAGTGGCAAGGGGGCCCCCAGCGGGCAGTGCGGCGCCAGGGCCGTGGTGGCGCCTTCGCCCGCAGCCAATGCCGCGGCCGTCATGTCACCACCCGCCGCACCAGCCAGAAGACCGCGCCCATGAGCATCAGGGTCATCAACGCGAACGGCATCAGCGACTGCACCTGCAGCAGCGAAGACAGCCCCATGATGGCGGCGGCGATCACCATCAGGGAAAAGCCCAGCAAGGAACTGGCCAGCCCCGCCATCTGCGGGAAGGCCGACATGCCCTGGGCCATGAGGTTGGGGTACATCACGCCGCTGAAGAGCACCACGAAGGCGAATGGCAGCACCAGGGCCCAGAGCTGCCCGTCGAATGCCCAGGCCAGCAGCACCTGCGCCAATGCGGCCCACAAGGCCGCCTGGGACGCCACGCGAAACCGCGTGCGCACCGACACCGACGCCGGCATCAGGCGGTTGGAGAACACACCGCCGAAGTACATGGCGCCCATGGCCAGGGCCGCCGCGCCAAACACGGCGGGGCCATGGCCCATGACGGTTTGCACGATAAAGGGCCCCACCAGGTTGAAGGCCAGCAGCGCGCCGTAGCAGCAGCCCATGGCGAGAAAGATCAGGACAAAGCGGCGGTTGCCGTAGATGGTGCCGATGCCCTGCACCAGCCGGCTGAGGCTGAACGGCACGGGCTTGGCATGGCTCTCTTTCATGACCAGCGCCACCATGGCCAGCAGCACCGTGCCATACACCAGCAGAAAGCCCAGCGAGTAGCGCCAGCCCAGGGTGGTCTGGAAGAAGGCCCCAATCACCGGCGCGACGATGGGCCCCATGCCCCAGCCAATGACCATGTAGGTCAGCACCTGGGTGAGACGCGGGCCCTGGAAACAGTCGGTGGCGATGGCCCGCATGAGCACCGAGGCGGCGGTGATGCCGGCGCCCTGCACCACGCGCCCGGCGATGAACCAGCCGATCGATGGCGCCAGGATGCACACCACGGAGCCAAGCAGGAACACCAGCAGGCCCACGATCAAGGTGTTGCGCCGCCCCCAGCTGTCCGACAAGGGGCCATAGACCAGTTGCCCCAACGCAAACGCCGTGAGGTAGAGCGTGACGCTCAACTGCACCACCTGGCGGTCGGTGGCGAACTCGGCGGCCATGAGCGGCAGCGAGGGCACGAAGATGTCGATGGCCATTTGCCCGATGGGCGCCAGCGCCACGATGAGCAGCGCCATGAACGGCTGGTACCACGGCCTTGACTGGCGCGGCAGAGGAACAGTGGCGGAATGGTCTGGCATGGGTGTGGTCCTTGAATGGCGAAATGGGCCGGAGTGGAAAAGAAACGGTCAGCGAAACGGTGGTGAAGGTGGCGGCGCCTGCAGCTCCAGCAGCACAGCGGTCCAGGAAAAGCCCGCGCCGGCACCGATGAGCAAGGCCTGCTCGCCCGGCTTCGCCGCACCACTCGCCATCAGGTGGTGCAAGGCCACCAGTTGGTCCGTGGTGCCCAGGTGGCCGAGAGACAGGCCCAGCGCAAGCGGGCACAGCGGCTCGGCGCCTTCAAACACCGAGAAGTAGTTGTCGCGAAGCAGATCGCGCCCCAGATGAGGCACGAGCACGTGGCGCAGGGCCTGGGGGCGCAAGTGGCCCACCATCTGCTGCTTCAGTGCCATGAGCGCGGCCCTCGTGGCGTTGCGCAGGCGGTGCTGGCCGTGCTCAGCCAGGAACTGGCGCTTGGCGGCGCGCACATCGAACGCATCAGGGCCGGGGTTGTGGTGCAAGCTGGCCAGCCCGGGATCGGTGACGGTGTGCACGGCCACCACCCGGGCCAGCCCTGGCCCCTGGCCCAGCACCACCGCGGCCGCGCCATCGCCGTACACGATGCCGTAGTCGGACGTGACGCGGCAGAAACCCGTGCCGGCGAAGCGGTCGCTGCCCACGAGCAGGGCCCGCTGCCCTGGGTTCGCTTGCAACTGGCGCACGGCCAGGTCAAACGCCACCAGAAGTCCATCGCAGCCCTGCCGCAGCGCCAATGGCAAGGCGCCGGGGAGCCCCAGCTCGGCCTGCAGCGCGACGGCCGGGTTCCAGAACACGCCCATGCCCTGGTCGTGGATGGACGTGTGCATGAGCCAGCGCAGGCGGTCGTCGGCCCAGTGGCGCAGGCCCCTGACCGCTTGCAGGGCCAGCTCGCCAGCCGTGAAGCGAGGTTCGATTGCCGCCGATGTGTAGCCCGTCTGGCCGAGGCGGTCTGCCTCGCCGGGGTGCGCGGCCAGCATCTCGTCTCGGCCGAGCCGTTGACTGGGGACCACCGCGGCCAGGTCAAGGATGGCGATGCCCGGCATCAAGCGCTCGTCCCCTGGGGAACGGCCACGGTCTCGATGGCGCGCACATGCCGATCCGGCGTGACCTGCACGACCCGGTCGACCAGCGTCGGGTGATGCCACCAGCCGGGCCGGCCGTGCACCGGTTGAAGTGGCCCCTGGTCGTAGAGCCGCCGCCCCAGGCGAATGGCGCGGCGCTCGCGGGGATTGGCGCTGCCCAGGCAATCAAGGCCGGTGGCGGCGAAATCGGTGGCCAGGTGGCTCAGGCGAATGGCCATGAGATCGAGCGTCGCTTGCAGGCGCTCGAGGTCGGCGTCGGTTCGGGCGACGCGAATGGCCTCGATCAGGGGCGCCACGGCCACCTGCTCCAGCGTGGCCTGGGCCACGGCGGCACGCTCGCGCTGGTAACTGGCCAGGCTGGGCGCACCCCTGCCCGCCAGACGAAAGGCGATGGCCTCGGCATCGGAAAAGCCCAGGTTAAGGGCCTGCCCGCCGGCCGGGGGGTGCACATGGGCCGCGTCGCCCGCGATCCAGACGCGGCCGCGCCCCCAGAGGCTGGCCAATCGTGAGTGCACACGGTAGTGCGCGCAGCGGTGCACATCGGTGATGCGCAATGCCGGGTCGGCCACCAGGCGGTCCTGCACGCTCAGGAAGTCGGGGGCCGACAGCTCGACGTCGGGGGCACGGGGCGTGGGGTCTGACTGGGCCTGCATGGCCTGCCCAGGGCCGGCGACGCGCACGGTTCCATCGGGAAACGGCAGCCAGGACACCACGCCGTGGTCCGAAATCAGCATCGCGCTGACATCGCCAGGCAAGGGCCGGGAAAAAGGGGCGCCTTCGCCCAGCAGGTAGGGGTAGGGCACGGTGTGCCCGTCGAAGGTGGCCCCCAGGCTTGCGCGCACGTTGGAGCGCGCACCGTCGCAGCCGAACAGCCAGTCGACCTCGATCACCTCGCAACGCCCCTGGCGGGATACCTCGACCAGCACCCCCGAACCGAGCTGCCGACAATGCCGCACCACCGCACCGCGTTCAAGGCGTCCACCCGCTTCCAGCAGGGCGGTGGCCAAGGTTCTTTCGATGTCGGGCTGGCGCACGTTGAGCACACCGGGAAAGCGCGTGGGCAGCTCGGAGAAGCGCATTTCCAGCCGCAACCCATCCGATCGGTCAAACGCCATGGCGCTCTGCCACCACCCCTTTCGCAGCAAGTCGTCGCTCAGCTCCAGCGTCTGCAAGATCTCCAGGCCGCGCGCGTGGAGCATCACGGCGCGCGGTCGCTCGTCCACCTCGGGAGAGGCCTCGACCACCCACACGTCAAACCCCTGGCGGCGCAGCAGCAAGGCCAGCACCAGACCGGTGGGGCCAGCACCGGCGATGACCACGCGCCCGCTCATCGCCAAGCCCCCCATTGGCCCGACTGGCCTGATCGGTCCCCATGGCCTTGCGCCGCTGGCGCGTGGCCGCCCCCTCTTCCACACCGCCTGTGACGTGGCCGCGCGGCCACGCCAACAGGCGCCCTGAGCGCTGTTCTCACTGCCTTCTCCCTGACCTCTTTTGAAGCGTTGGGATGCTATCGACGGGGGTGTGAGGCGAGTAGGACAGGCATCGAAAAGCGACTTTTCACGAATGAAAAACGGACGCCTTCATTGCGTTCTGCCCACGGGTCTGCTTCACGGACCCGTGCCGAAACAAGGAAGGCGCCCTCAGGGGGAAAGACCATGAACTGGGACAACGTCAAGCACTTCATTGCCACTGCGCGCGCCGGCTCGCTGACGCAGGCCGCGCAAGCCTTGCACACCAGCCCGGCCACCCTGTCGCGCCGCATCGCCGCGCTGGAGCGCGACTGCGGCACCACCTTGTTCACTCGCACCCACACCGGCTACCTGCTCACCCGAGAGGGACAGGCGCTGCTGGAACGGTGCGAGGCCATTGACGACGCGTTCTCGTCACTGGCGCGCCTGGTGCCGCTGTCCCAGCACGGGGCGCAAGGCGTCGTGCGCCTGGCCACCAGCGAAAACCTGGCGGTGCACATCGTGCTGCCCGCGGTGCCGCGCCTGGTGCGCGCTCACCCGCACCTGTCGCTGGAGGTGATGGTGGGTGCCCCGACCACGCCACTGCGTGAGCGCGAGGTGGACATGGCGGTTCGTCTGTCGATGCCTGCCTCCGGCAATTTCAAGGGCCGCGCCATTGGGCTGATGGCACACGCCATTTATGCAAGCTGCGGTGCGCAGCCGATAGACCGTGGCTTGCTGGGCTGGACAACCGATTGCGAGAACACACCAATCGCGCTAGCCGCCCTGCGCCACGCCCCGGAACAGTCGTCGCGCTGGCGCTTCAACAGCCTGCAGGCCCAGGTGGCGGCGGCCCAGGCCGGCCTGGGCTTGGCCTACCTGCCCTGCTTTCTGGGCGACGCCACACCCGGGCTGGTGCGGGTGCAGGGGCCTGAAGGCCTGCTGGCGCAACGCATCTACCTGGTGCTGCACAACGACTCGATCGAAACGCCGCGCGTGCGGACGGTGGCCGACTTCACCATCCAGGTGTTCCAGGACGCGGCGGACCGGCTGGCTGGCCGCGGGCCGGCCTGACTCACTTCACCAGCAGCACCGGCACATAGGCGTGATGCACCACCGCCTGCGCCACCGAGCCCATGAACAGGCTGCCCAAAGCGCCGCGCCCGTGGGTGCCCATGGCGATCTGGTCGGCACCGCTGTCGCGCGCGATGTTGGCGATCTCCACCGCCGGGTCACCCACCGTGGCGTGGGCCTGGCGCACGGTGAGGCCGCGCGAGCGGGCCAGGGCCGCCATGGTCTCCAGCAGCACGGCCTGCTCGGCACGCAGGTTGTCGTTCACCTGCTGCACCAGGGTGGGCGCCATGTCGCCCAGTAGCATGGGGGCCATCACGTGCACCAGGTCCACTTCGAATTGCGCCTGGGTGCGCGCCAGCTCGGCCACGGCGTCGATGGTGCGGTCGGTATGGGGTGAGCCGTCCACGGCGATGAGGATGCGGTACATGCGGGCCTCCTGGGTTGGTGTCGGCCAGTGTGCACCCGGCGCACCCGCTTGCGCAATGTGTCGAGAGGCACGTCGGCCAATCATGGCGCGCCAATGACAGGCACGCCACGGCGCCGGACTGAGCGTGCTCAATGCACCCGCGCGTCCGTTGTGTCCTGATGGCACCCGGAGTGGGCGCGTGGACCCACCGGCAAGGAGCACGTGATGCAAGACCAATGGATTCTGGTGGCCAACGGTTCGGTGGCCCGGCTGTTTACCCGTGCCGGCCCGGCCGATCCGCTGGTGGCGCTGGAGACGATCGAGTTCCCCGAAGGCCGACAGCACGCCCACGAAGCCGACCGGGACCGGCCGGGCCACGAGCGCAGCGACCACAGCTCGTCCGGGGCGCGTTTCGAGCCCCAGACCTCGCTCAAGCACAAGCTGCACGAGCGTTTTGCCCAACAACTGGCTGACCGGCTGGACGACGGGCTGGCCGATGGCGCCTATGGCGGGCTGTGGGTGATCGCCTCCAGCCCCCTGCTGGGCAGCCTGCGCAGCGCGCTGTCTGACGCAGTGGTGCCACGGGTGAAGCTGTCGCACGACGCCGACTTCACCGGGCTGGACGTGGCCAGCCTGGAAGCGCGGCTGCACACCTTGGCCAAGCCGAAGGCTTGAGCACCGGGCGCCCCCCTTCGCCGGGGGTTCTCCCACCTTCCGGAGCAAAACACGATGAACCACCCGACCCTGAACGAACTGACACCCATGGAGTCGTTTGACGACGCCTTTCGCGGCTTCCTTCGCCCCTGGCTGGAGCGCGAGGGCACGGTGGCGCCGAGCATCAAGATCGACCTGAGCGAGACCGATGGCGCTTACCAGATCAAGGCCGACCTGCCCGGGGTGCGCAAGGACGACATCGACATCCAGATCGACCACAACCGCCTCACGCTGAGTGCAACGGTGCGAAAGGAATCGACAGCGGAGAAGCAGGGCCGGGTGATCCGAAGCGAACGCCAGGTCGGCCGCACCAGCCGCAGCCTGTGGCTGGACAAGGCAGTGGACGAGACCAAGGCGCGGGCACGCTTCGAGAACGGGGTGCTGGAGCTGACGCTGCCGCAAAGGGCGGTGGACGCCACACGCAAGATCGCCATCGACTGACCTCTGGTGCCTTGGCACCCAGGGTGATTGGCTGAGGGCGTGCGCCAGACCAGGACCAGGGCCGCCACGGCCCTGCGACGTTGACACCAGCCTCGCCACGGCGTCGCCGAGGCGGTTACCCATCGCTCGTGGCGCCCTTGGTGCGCGCCCACGCCAACCACACGAGCGACTCCCATGATGCCCATTGATGCCATCGGCTACCAACAACTCCCCGCCTCCGATGAGGCCAACACTTCCGACAGCGACACCGAGACACCCGGCACCCTGGACAGAGCACTGCCACATTCCAACCTGCCCGCGGGCCAACGCCCCAGGACGCTCAACGGTGTGAAGCGCTTTCTGGCCTCTGATGAAACCGACACCGACACCGATGAATCCGACTCGGAGCCAGACGACACCTCCGACACGATGAACGCCGCGGGCAATCGCGTGATGTGCCGGCACCTGGCCCTTCATTACTGCCTGCGCTCGATGCGCGACAGCCGCTACGAGCCACGGCCCGACGATCTGAGCTACCTGCGCCGCCAATCGTCCCAGGCACTCGACGATCTGCGCTCCGACCTGGCGAACCACTCACGTGCCCTGCACATGGTCTGCGCGCGGGACCTTGGCGTCTTTCTGCGCCAGACCTTCAACGAGATGGCGCAGGAACACGACAGCGCCGACACCGAACGGCTGCGCGTGTACTACATCAGCACAGGCCGCCACGGCATGGCGCTGAGGCTGGTGCGCCGGCCCAGGCACCCCGGGGGCGGCACCGAGCACGAGGTCAGCGTCTACGACCCCAACTTCACCGATCACCACGTGCAATGCGTCGTGAACGACCTGTACGCCTTCACCGCAGACCCCAAGCACCACGGGTTCTTGTCGTACATCCTGGCCCGAGAAGAGGGGCCGGGCACCCAACAGATGCGTGTGGCGGAATATTTCGGCACCGAGGCGAACCCCGCCCTTCAGATGATGTTGTACGAGATGCAGACAATCGGTTCCACCCAGGCGCCCGCAACCGTGCGCACCGATTGGGGCGCCGCCCCTCGGGTGTCGCTCTACCTGAGCGCCTCAGCCAACTGCAGAGAGGCATTCGATGCCGCCCTGGACGACGTGCTGACACGTGTGGCCGCCAGCTCTTCTGCGCTTGCGTTGAAGGAAGTGAGGGGCTTTGACCATTCCGTGCTCAGGCACATCCTGGTTGCGTGGGACGGAGACGTCGGCCCGCTCCAACGCTGGCGCGCGGTGTGGGAGACCAGTCAGCCCGACCTGAAGGTGAACCTGGTCATCGCCCGAGACCGCGATGGCGACCCTCTGGGTTTTGCTCTGGATGAACTGAATCCATCGGCGCTGAGTGAATGGATCGGGCTGCTGCAGAGCATGGCGCCGTCGCTGGTGCTGCGGGCCTTGTCGTTACCCGATACCAAGGGGGGCGTTGCCTTGCAGCGAGCGCTGTTGTCGCCCCCCGTGCTGCAAGCGCTCGACCCCGTGCTGCGGCGGTGCGCGACCGAATTGCCTCAGCCATTGCAAGACTTGCTGGCGTTTGAAGACGCGCAGGGGATCACCGCCTTGGGCCGGATAGCCCTTGACGGACCACCCAATGCCCTGCCCATCTGGGTGGGTTGGCTGCAGGAATGGGTGCCAGCCGAACGCCTGGGCGCTCTGCTCAGCGCGCCAGACGCAAAGGGGTGCTCCGCTTTGATCCGCGCCATCGAGACCCAATCTCCCCAGTGGCTGGAGGCCTGGACCCAAGCCCTGATGCTGGTGCCGCAAGACCTGCGGGCCGCTCTGCTGCGAGCCCTGGACGACGAAGGCCGTCCCGCCTTGCTGCGCGCCATCCGCGGCGGCAAGGCCAAGGTGGTGAAGGCGTGGGCGAGTTGTCTGTCAGTCCTGACGCCAGAGACTCGGGCCGAGCTGCTGGCCGGGCGAGACGCCAACGGGCAGAGCCTGCTCGCGCAGCAGTGGTGCGACGAGTACCCGACCTTGTGCGGCGAACGCTATTACCTGAGATCGGTGAACACCGTGAAGGCCCAGCACGAGGCGCTGCTCGAATGGGGTGAGTGGCTCATCGACGTGCCCATCGACGCCCGACTGGACATCCTGGCCGGCGCTTCGGCGGCGGGTGAGCCGGCCTGGATGTCACTGGCGCGGCGGCATCTGTACAGCGAAGTGGAGCTGCTGGACGGTTTGTACAAGCAACTGGTGCCAGCCGAGCACCGCAGCGCCCTGGCCCGGCGCTTGGGCCCTCCCTCCGAGGAAGCCCTGGCCCGGTTGCTGGACGAATTGCGCCAAGACCTATCCGTGCAGACGTCCATCCAGGTTGGCGCCAACGCCCTGGTCAACTGGATTGAGCCGGCCCTGCAACAAGCCATACAGGGGATGCGCGGACAGCAATGAGGCTTGTCAACAACGGGGCCTGAGTGCACAGCACCAAGGGCGCCAGTCGTGGGCGTTCGCCCAAGACACGAGCCATCGACCCAGCAGCCCATCGGGGTCACCGGCCAGCACCAACTTCCTGAAGACCACGCAGGCGAGCCTGCCCCCTCATCCTCACCACTGCACGCCATGCCAGCTCTTTTCAACGGCTACCAAGAGTCGCTGCCCGACGCTGAAGTCAACCCGCGCAAGCCCCACTCGAATCTGCCAGCGGGCGTCAGCCCTGCGGAACTGAACGGGAAGAAGCGCTTCCTGAACAGCAGCGACGACTCCAGCGATGAAGACGAGCCCGCAACAGATGGGTCGAGAAGCGGCCACTTGGTGATGTGCCGACACCTGGCGCTGCACCATTGCCGCCGGTCACTGGAAGACCCAGGCCATGTGCCACTGACATCCGACCTGAGCACGATCCGACGACAGGCCCCGGGCCCCATGGAAGCGGCCCTGACCCGGCCGCTAGACATGTCCAGGGCGTTCCATTTTGTGTGCGCCCAAGACTTTGGCGTTTTCTTGCGCCACTGCTTCAATCAGATGCGCCTGGACGCGAACCCCGCTGTCAGCGCCACCGAACGCAGCGTGATCGCGAAGCGGGTCTTTCTGCTGGACACGGGGTGCCACAACATGGCCCTTCGCCTGGTCATCTGGGGCCAAGCAGGCAGCTCGGCGATGGAGCACGAGGTGACCGTGTACGACCCCAACGCCACCGATCACCACGTCCAGGCCTTCGTGCCCTGCCTCCACGAGTTCACGGCTTTCCCTCGGGACCACCACTTCTTCTCGTACATCACGCCGCAGTCCATTGCGCAGACCGCCCCACTGAGCGCGCTTGGCCTGGAATACTTTGAGCCGACGCAAAACACGGCCTTTCAAATGGCCTTGTTCGAACTCCGTGAACTGGGCGCCAACGGCCCGCCCGGCCAACTGGAGATCGACTGGAGCGCGTGTCCCCGGGCCTCCCACTACCTCGCGGTGTCCGCCCAGTGCGGCCCCACGTCCGCCGACTACCTGCTCGCCAGCCTCGCCCAAGCCTGCCAGGACAGAGACCCCGCCCTGCTCAAGGAACTGCCCGGCTTCGACCACTCACTGCTTCCCACGCTCATGACCCTGCCCGTGGCCGGGCCGATTCGGCAATGGCGCGAGGCGTGGGAAACCGCCGACATGGCGCTGAAGGTGCACCTGCTCGGCGGCCACGACCACCGAGGGAAGCCGTTCCTGTTCGCCTCGCAGGAATGCCACCCAGAATGCCTGGCCGAATGGACCGCCATGCTGCAAACACTGGCGCCGCAAGACGTGCTGGGCGTCCTGGGCGCCACCGATGCATCGGGGCGCAATGCCCTTGGGCTGGCATTGATCTCGCCCCAGGTATTGAACGCCCTGGACACCGTCTTGCAGCGCTGCGCCCAAACGCACGCCAAAGAAATCGGGCAATTGCTGGCCCATGCCGACAAGCAAGGCCGCACGGCCCTGCAGAACATGGCCTTTGACGCGAGCCCCGAGGGGCTGGCGACGTGGATGAAATGGCTGGTCGATTGGGCCGACCCTGTCGACCTGCCGGCGCTGCTGGACATGCCCGACACGAACGAGACACACGCACTGGCCAGCGGCCGCACCGACAAATCAGACGACTGATTCGTCGATCGGTTGCCACCTTCCCGCACATGGGCGCGGTGGCCGCTCAAGCACCGGGGCGGCCCCCGCCTGCCAGCCCAACGGCCCATCGCGACCCTGCCTGGCCTGTGGCATCCGGCCATCACCTCAGGGGCATTGGAGCAGTGGTGCCGCATCGACGGGGATGAAGCCACCCACGCGGTGACCCCGCCCCATCACCATCTACACACCACAACACCATGCCTCTTCTGTTCACCGGCTACCAAGTGCCCCAAAACAACCTCCAAATCGACAGGTCCAAGCCACACTCGAATCTGCTGCCTGGCCAACGCCCACAGGCCTTGAACGGCACCAAACGGTTCCTGAGCGCCAGCGAGGAATCGACCGACGAAGACGAGCCCGGTGAGAACGAAGCCAACGGCAGCGAACTGGACGAAGACAACACGGTGTTCTGCCGGCACCTGGCCTTGCATTACTGCCGCCAGTCACTGGAGAACCCGTGCCACGTTCCACAGGCATCGGACCTGAACGTGGTGCGGCGGCAAGCGCCTGAGCGACTGGAACAAGACCTGACCTGGCCACGGAAGATGTCCAGGGCGTTCCACTTTGTCTGCGGACGGGACTTTGGCCTCTTCCTGCACCACTTCTTCAACCAGATGCGGCGCGAGCTGAACCTTGAGGCCAGCACCGGAGAGCCGAGCGTGTTGGCGCACCGCGTCTTTCTGGTGCACACCGGGTGCCACAGCATCTCGCTTCGACTGGCCATCTGGGGCAAGACGGGCACCCGCGAAGTGGAACACGAGGTGACCGTGTACGACCCCAACGCCACCGATCACCACGTGCAGGCCTTCGTGACGCACCTGCACGAGTTCACGGCCAACCCGGCAGACCACCACTTGCTCTCGTACCTCACGAGACGATCCGTTGCACAGGCCCACCCATCGGATGCCATTGGCCTGGATTACTTTGAAAAAACCCAGAACACGGCCTTTCAGGTGGCCTTGTTCGAGCTCAAAGCGCCGGATGACGATGCCCATGACGACACCGACACCGACACCGACACCGAGGCCGTCTCAGGGGAACTGGAGATCGACTGGAGCGCCTCACCCCGCACCTCGTACCACTTCGCCGCATACGCCGAGTGCCGCACCACGGTCAACACCACCCTGAGGACTTGCCTCGAACAAGCCCGGCTGGAGAGAAACCCCTCCTTGCTCAAGGAGATGCCCGAATTCGGCGACTCCCTGCTCGGGTTCATCATGACCTTGCCCGAAGCCGAGCCGATGCGGCAATGGCGCAGCGCCTGGGAGATCGCGGATGTGGACCTGAAGGTGCACCTGCTGTGCGGCTACCGCCACAACATGACGCCAATGGCTTTCATCAACGAGGCTGTCGATGCGGATCGCCTGGCCGAGTGGGTGGCGATGCTGCAAACCCTGGCGCCAACGGACAGGCTTCGGGTGCTGGGAACAACCGACAGCGACGGACGCAACGCCCTTCAGTTGGCACTGGTGGCACCCGAGGTGTTGACAGCCTTGGACCCCGTCTTGAGCCAGTGCGCCAAAACCCACGCCCGGGAGGTCGGCCAGTTGCTGACCCACCGCGACTCGGAAGGCTGCACCGCTTTTGCGGTCATCCCCCCGGAAGAGTGCGGCCCAGGCCTAGGCACCTGGCTTCAATGGCTGGCCCGGTGGGTGCCTCAAGACGAACTGCCGGGGCTGCTGCTGGCGGAAGACGTGAGCAAAACACCCGCGCTTGTTCGAGCCATCGAAGACAAGGCGGTCGACTGGATGATCAACTGGACGTACGCCCTGTTGTCCCGAACGCCAGAGGAGGTGTACGGGCTCCTCAACCCCCAAATGGCCGACGGCAAACCCATTCTTCAGTACCTGTTCGAACACCAATGCCCGGGCACGCTGAAGGCTTGGTTTGACGCGATGACATTTCAACTGGAGCGCGCCGAGCAGATGACAGCCCTTGTGCAAGCAGGCCCGCGTGGCTTGCCGGCCCTGGCGGAATACCTCACCAGCCAAGACGACATCGATCCCTATTTCGACCACGAATGGCAGGCTGTACTGGAGCTCCTGTCGCATGACGAGAGGGCGACAGTGCTGCAAGCGAGAGACCAAGACGGTCGCCCCGGCCTTTTTCATGCGATCCAGGCCGGCAACGCACAGGGTGTGCGCGCTTGGGGGCGTTGGCTGGAGCTTCTGGAGCCCGAGAGGCGAGCGGAACTGCTGCAGGGAAAAGACGCCAGCGGTTGCTCGCTGCTGGCCCAGCGCTGGGGGCAATCGGCCCTGAACCAGGGCGTGTTGCTCGTGGCGAACCGCCCGACCGATGTCCCCGAGGCGCTGAAAGGCGCACTGCGGGCGTGGCTGGCCCTTTGCCAGACATTGCCCGTCCCGGCCCAAATGGAGGTGCTGACCGGCGGCGATGCCGACGGCACCCCATGGTGGGCGGCCATGGCCTACCGGGGAGACGGCCACCTGATCGCCACCGTCCTGGACGCATGGAGCGCCCGCCTTCCCATGATCCTGCGCGATCAGGTGGTCGACCGCCTGGGCGCGGCCAGCCAGGGCGTGCCCGTTCGGCTGCGACAAGACCTCGCGACAAGGCCCGCCTTGCGCCAGCAGATGACCGATGCCATTCGGGCCATGGGCGATTGGCTGCCGACCAGCCTGCGCGAAGAATTGGACGCCGCCCTGGCCAGCGACTGAGCGCCACCGCGCCGGCCGCGCACCAATTCGGCGCATGGCGCCTCAAGGCGAGGCACACCCGTGGGCCAAAGCGCACTGACCTGGCCCACCCGACACACCCTCACGGCAGCCGATGCCTGGCACGCAACCTGCTGAGGTGGTGGTGCAAGAAGAGCGAACGGGGACCGCCCACCCGCTACCTCAGCAACAGGACCGCTAGGGTTCCGGCCGCGCGCCCCGCGCGGTGTCTGGTCCGAGAGCGGGCCGGCCTTATCGCAGGCTCCACGGAGGGACAAAAGCCCGGGAGAACGATCGCCGATCGGTCTTCCTGCGCACGTCCTTCAATTCCTGGAGTCTTCGATGAACACCGCCAAGCCCTCACTGCCCACCCTCTCGCGCCGCGAGCGCTTTCTCAAGCCCGCACTGGGCCTGGCCCTGTCGCTGGCCACCGCTGGCGCCATGGCGCAAGCCCCCGCGTCCATGAAGCTGGCCACCGTGGTGTGGGTGGGCTATGGCCCCTTCTACGTGGCCGACGCGCTGAACCTGTACAAAAAGCACGGCCTGAAGGTGTCGCTGCAGGTGTTCAACGACCCGGCCCTCATTCCCGCGGCCATCGCCTCGGGCGCGGTGGACGGCGGCATGCTCACCTACGACCAGGTGGTGGGCCAGGTGGCCGCCGGGCGCGCCATGAAGGTGGTGATGCCCATTGACTACTCCAACGGTGGCGACGCCATCGTGGCCGACCAGAGCATCACCAAGGTGGCCGATTTCAAGGGCAAAAAGATTGGGTACAACCCTCTGTCGCCATCGGATTTCCTGCTGTCTTACGCCCTCAAGACGGTGAACCTGAGCGAGAAGGACATCACCCCGGTGAACATGACGCCCGAGTCGGTGCCGGCGGCCATGGCCTCGGGCCAACTGCCCATTGGCGTGACCTACGAGCCCAGCCTGTCGCAGATCCTGGGCCAGGGCGGGGGCAAGAAGTTCAAGGTGGTGTTCTCGTCCAAAGACGCGCCCGGCCTCATCGCCGACGTGCTGGTGTTTGACCAGAAGGTCATCCAGGCCAAGCCCAAGGAGATCGAGGGCATCGTCAAGACCTACCTCGACGGCCTGGCCTACATGAAGGCCAAGCCCGACGAGTCGGCCAAGATCATCGGCAAGTTCATGGGCGTGTCGGCCGCCGAGGTGAAGGAACAGCTCAAGGGCGTCTACAACATCCCGCTGGCCGAGATGCCCAAGGCCTTTGCCAAGAGCAAGGAAACCACCTCGTATTACGGCAGTGGCGAAGTGATCGGGCAGTTGCTCAAGGCCAAGGGCCAGATCACCACCATTCCGCCCACCGAGGCCACCTTCCACGACGCGTTCGTGAAGGCCCTGGCCAAGTGATGTGTTCCGCGCGCCGCCGGCCCGCGGGCCGTGGCGCGCCTTAGCAAAAAGGTGTGGGTCTCATGGCCAAGGTTTTCCGTGACAACGAAGGGGCGTGGCGCAACGTGGCCGCGCTGGGCGTAACGCTGGCGGGCTGGCCGCTGGGCGTGTGGCTGCTGGGCCAGGCGGCGTGGTGGCTCAACGCCATGGGCTTCGCGCTGGTGGTGCTCACGCTCACCTGGTCGGCGTATTTCATTCACGAGTTCGCGCACTACGCGATCTTTCAGTCGGCGCAGACCAACGAGCGCTGGGGCACGCTGATGAGCTGGATCAACGGCTCGGCCTTCGCCCGCTTTGCCGACCTGCGGCGCAAGCACATGCGCCACCACGTCGAGCGCGCCGACGTGATCACCTTTGACCTGCAAGGCTTTCTGCGCGCCCGGCCGCTGGTGCGCCGCGTGGTGCTGGCGCTGGAATGGCTGCACATTCCGGCGGTGGAATTTGTGATGCGCGGCGTGGTGATCGCCCTGCCCTTCATCGACGAACGCAAAAAAGACGCCCGCGCCCGCGTGCTGGCCGTGGGCGCTGTGCGCCTGAGCGCTTGGGCCCTGCTGCTGTGGTGGTCGCCCAAGGCGGTGGCACTGTACCTGGTGGCCTACCTCGTGTTCGTGCACCTGCTGCGCTTTGCCGACTGCTTCCAGCACACCTACGACGCCTACCCCATTCTGGACAACGCGCCCATTCCGCAAGACAAGGTGCGCGACCGCGCCTACGAACAGGCCAACACCTACACCGACGTGGTCGGCGTGGACGCCAAGTGGCTCAACCTGCTGTGGCTGAACTTCGGTTTTCACAACGCGCACCACGAGCGCCCGGTGGCCCCCTGGTACCGCCTGCCGGCCCTTCACCGCGAGCTGTACCCCGAGGGCTACGCGCAAGTGGTCACGGTGGGCGAGCTGCTGAGCGCCTACCACCGCCACCGCGTCACCCGCGTGCTGGCACAAGACTATGGCGAGGTGCTGCCACCCGGCACGCCGGGCCGGGCCGACCGCTTCATTGGCGCCGTGGGCGTGTCCTTCCTCACCGCGGTCTGAGCGGCAGCGCCATGGACTTTTCCTTGCAACAACGCCGCGTGCTCATCACCGGCGCGGCCGGCGGCATTGGCCAGGCCCTGGCCCAGGCCTTCGCCGGCCAGGGCGCGCGCCTGTGGCTGGTCGACCGCGCCGGCCCCGCGCTGGCCGAACTGGCCCAGCGCCTGGGCGGTGTGCCCCACAGCGCCTGCGACCTGGGCCAACCCGCCGAGGTGCGGGCGCTGGCCCTTGAGGTGGAACGCACCTGGGGCGGCGTGGACGTGCTGGTGAACAACGCCGGGCAGGAATACCCCACGCCGCTGGACGACACCAGCGACGAGGCCGACGCCCGCTGGGGCGCGCTGCTGGACAACAACGTGAGCACCATGCTGCGCCTCACGCGCGCCCTGCTGCCCCTGATGGGGCCGGGCGCCAGCGTCATCAACCAATCGTCCATCTGGGGCCGCGTGGGCGTGAGCGGCTTCTCGGCCTACGCGGCCAGCAAGCACGCGGTGATCGGCCTCACCCGCTCGCTGGCGCTGGAGTTGGGCACGCGCGGCATTCGCGTGAACGCGGTCTGCCCCGGCTGGGTAAAGACCGAGGCCGCGCTGCGCTCGCTCAGCGCCATGGCACAAGCGCAAGGCCGGCCAGAGGCCGAGGTGGAACGCGAACTGCTGGCCCGCCAGGCCGTGCCCGAGTGGCTCAGCGCCGACGAGCTGGCCGCCACCTTTCTGTTCCTGGCCAGCGGCGCGGCCCGCCCCATCACCGGACAGGCGCTGGTGGTGAGCCACGGCGAGGTGATGGCATGAGCGCGCCCACCTTGTCATTGGCCGGGCGCCGCGCCTTGGTCACCGGCGCGGCCACCGGCATCGGCCGCGCCACCGCGCGCCTGTTCGCGCAGGCCGGCGCCAGCGTGGTGGTGAACCACTGGCGCCAGCCCGCCGAGGCCGCCGCCCTGGTGCAAGAGCTGCACGCCCTGGGCGCGCAGGCCGTGGCCATTGAGGCCGACGTGAGCGACACCGCCTCGGTGCAGGCACTGGTGGCGCAGGCCCACGCCGCCCTGGGTGGCCTGGACGTGCTGGTGAACAACGCTGGCGTCATTCAAGAGAAGCCCTTTCTGGAGACCACCGACGCCGACTGGGACCGCCTCATCCACACCGACCTGGGCTCGGTGTTCCGCGTCTGCCGCGCCGTGCTGCCGGGCATGGTGGCGCAGGGCAGCGGGGCCATCGTGAACATTGCGTCCGACCTTGGCATCCTGGGCCGCGAGCGCTACGCGCCCTATTGCGCCGCCAAGGCCGGGGTGATCGGGCTCACCCGCTCGCTGGCGCGCGAATTCGCGCCCGCCATTCGCGTGAACGCCATCGCCCCCGGGCCGGTGAACACCGCCATGGTGTCGCTGGCGCACATGAGCGCCGAGTGGGTGGAAAAAGAGCTGGCCATTCCGCAGCACCGCCTGGGCGAGCCGGAAGAAATCGCCGCCACCGCGCTCTTCCTGGCCAGCGACCTTTCGCGCTTTTACTGCGGGCAGGTGCTGGGCCCCAACGGCGGCTCGGTGATGCCATGAGCCCGCTCGCCATGCCCGCCCCCGCCCCGCGCCTGGCCGCAGGCGTGCTGCTGTTCTCGGCCTCGCTGTGGGGCCTGTCGTGGCTGCCGCTGAAGTGGTTCGCCGCACAGGGCCTGGGCGGGCCGCTGGTGACGCTGCTGGCCTACGGGCTGGTGGGCCTGCTGGCCCTGCCCCTGATCTGGCGCCAGCGCCGGGCCTGGCGCGCGCAATGGGGCCTGCTGCTGGCCCTGGTGCTGGTGGGCGGCTGGGCCAACACCTCGTTCGTGCACGCGCTGATGCAGGGCGAGGTGGTGCGGGTGATGTTCCTCTTCTACCTCTCGCCGGTGTGGGCTGTGCTGGGCGGCTGGCTGTTCTTGAAAGAGCACATCCCGCCGCTGCGCTGGGCCGCCGTGGGCGCGGCGCTGCTGGGCCTGTGGCTGTTCCTGGGCCAAGACCTGCACACGCTGCAATTCAGCGCCAGCGACGGGCTGGCCCTGAGCGCAGGCCTGTGCTTCGCGGCCAACAACGTGATCGCCCGCGCCGCGCAGCAAGTGCCCATGCTAAGCAAGACCTTTGCCGTGTTCGTGGGCTGCGGGCTGATCTCGCTGGCCCTGCACACCGGCCTGGGCCATGGCCTGCCCGCGCTGCCCGGCGTGGGGTGGCTGGCGTTGCTGGCGGTATTGGCCTATGGCGGCGTGTGGCTGCTGCTGGCCACGGCCACCTGGCAGTTCGGCGTGACCCACATTGAGAGCAGCCGCGCCGGCGTGATCTTGCTGGCCGAGCTGGTGGTGGCCGTGCTCAGCGCCGTGTGGCTGGGCACCGACAGCCTCTCGGCCCGCGAATGGGCCGGTGGCACGCTCATTGCATTGGCTGCGCTGGCCGAGGCCTTCGACACCCGACCCGTTTCCCCTTCTCCGACCACGAGTTCCGCATGACCGCTCCCGCCACCGTTTGGATGAACCAGCTTTCCTGGGTGCAGTACCAGGCCCTGCTGCAAGAGCGCCAGCCCCCGGTGCTGCTGCCCGTGGGCGCGCTGGAGCAGCACGGCCCGCACCTGCCCCTGGGCACCGACGGCCTGCTGGCCAGCGCCGTGGCCGGTGACGCCGCCGCGCGCGTGGGCGGCCTGGTGGCGCCCACGTTGAGCTATGGCTACAAATCGCAGCCCAAGTGCGGCGGCGGCCAGCACTTCTGCGGCACCACCAGCGTG